>Ga0272440_1001412_pt1 | contig 19619 bp, 3 predicted proteins | sample SSMMMBAug17_FD_192440 | JGI IMG/M metagenome (GOLD analysis project Ga0272440, IMG submission 192440) | Marine sediment archaeal communities from Little Sippewissett salt marsh, Falmouth, MA, United States - SSM-MMB-Aug17 | ecosystem: Environmental > Aquatic > Marine > Wetlands > Sediment ...
TAAAAAAAATTAAAAAAATTGGTTCAAAAATTTAAGTTGAAAAATTAAAACTTGTTATCTCGACCCATATGTGTATAACAAGAAAAATATTATGTTGTGAGTTTTTCAAAAAAAACATAGCGTAGCGTAACTAGTTGTTAATGTTATACATTTTCAATCGCATTCGTATTGATTATATTTAATAATATTTCAATAGGTTAGTTAAGCTCGCAATATAACCGATCTTTTGGGAATGCGACCAAACTTTGAAACTTATTTTTCAAACATCCCATAAAAAATGTTTTGGCAAAAGTTATGAATTGAAAATGAACGCTACAACATACGAAATTGATCAACAACACATTAAAACGCTAAGGTTAAATTATGAACTGCATTACTATCTTATTCATCATCATTTTCGGATTATCTGTCAACACCCAAGCAGAAACTCCGCAAATCAGTCCGATATTACCTCAGGAAACCAGAGAAGGTATCGCGTTAAGTGTGCCTATAACAGTCACTGCTGATTCAGAGATTGTATCGGTACGACTGGAGTCATCAAATAAAACACTGATTCCAGACGAACATCTACTTTATGATTGCAATGCCGGTCATTACACGATTGTAGCCACGCCCAATTATAAACATACTGGGGCTTCAACAATTTCAATTGCTGTCACTGATTTTGAAAACAATACCACCTCGACCCATTTTAGACTCACTGTAACACCTTTTGATGATTCACTGTTTTATTGGAAAAATTATCAGACAGCTGTCACAGGCATTGAAAATGTCTTTCATTTTCCATCCTCAGTTGCTGTTGACCCGACATCAGGAAAAATTTTTGTTTCTGATACTGGCAATAATCGCGTACTGAGATTTTCTCAAGAAAATCTTACAGTATCTGAAGCTGTCTTTGGTGATGCGGCCAGTTATACAATGGGCGAACCAATGGGGCTTCATGTTGATCCTTTTGGGCGATTGTGGGTGGCAGATATGAATAATCATCGGGTCCTGCGCTTTGATCATGCATCCTCAATGCCCGATAGCGCACCACCAGATGGCATATTGGGAAAAGCAAGCCATTCCGATTATTCAAAGACCAGTCAGGATGCCATGAAGTTACCTACTGATGTCTGGTTTGATCCAACCGGAACACTGTGGGTTGCGGACTCTGAAAATCATCGCATCCTACGTTTTGATAACGCGGCCCAAAAAGAAAATTTTGCTGATGCAGATGCTGTGCTGGGCCAACCCGATTTTACAAGCATGAGTATGGGGGTATCACAGTCAAAATTGCATTCCCCTCGATCAATTGTTGTTTATCAGAGGCATTTGTTTGTTGCCGATCGGTTAAACAATCGGGTGCTTTGTTACAAGGATGCGGCATCAAAAAGTTTTCTTGCCAATGCCGATTTTGTTTTAGGCCAGCCTGATTTTGTCACAAAAGAAAAACAGCTTTCTGCCACAGGAATGGATTTGCCATCAGGCCTTGCCATTGACTCACAAGGTCGATTATTTGTTGCAGAGCAAAATAACAATCGGGTGCTGATATTTGAGAATGTTGTCAATAAATCAAATGGTGATGCGGCCAATAACTTATTGGGGCAGGAAAATTTTCTATCTAACAGAATTGATGACTCCTATCGCTCCCTCTTTTCCCCCTATATATTGACTTACAATCCCATTAATCATCATTTGTGGGTACCGGATCTTATCCACAATCGTGTCCTTCGGTTTGATTACAATCTGAAACAGCCACCATCCCTGGATCTTATTCATGATCAAACAATTCTTGAAAACACCTCATCCCTTCCATTTACCTTAACGCTGACCGATAACAACGAACAATCCCTCACCATTACATATGACTATTCCAATAAAAGTTTGTTATCATCAGACAGCTTTGCATTCAGCGGCCCGCAGGTGACATCTGATAAAAATCCCCTTACAGTCTTTGCAACATCTGTTGAAACGACAGTAAACCTGATTGTAACCCCAGTATTTGAACAATTTGGATCAACATCTGTTACAATCACAGCAACAGATCCACATGGCATGCAGGATACCAGAACCTTTACACTAAACGTTTCGGAAGTGAATGATCCTCCAACCATTACGACCATTGATAATCAGACCATTTTTGAAGATGCCCAAAGTGCCGCCATTCATTTTACAGTGGCGGATATTGAGGGAAACCGCTTACAAATCGAAGTTTTTGATGACAGCGCCGATTTGTTTCCATCAAATGCAAAAAATATTACTTTAAGCAATGAAAGTGGCGGAAACACATGGTTCCTCATCACTGATAAGGATTTGGATTTATTAACACTGCTGCTGCGTCCGGCATTAAACCAGTCCGGGCTATCAAACTTAACAGTGACAGTCAGTGATGGCGAAAATAATGTTCACACGAATTTTACAATGACTGTGTTGCCGCAAAATGATCAACCGACATTTTCAAACATTGACAACCAGATCATTGATGAAGATACACTGAGCCAGGCCATTCCATTTACTGTTTTTGATCCAGATGCCACCCATTTATCCATTACAGTTGATTCTGGAAATCTTAGATTGATTCCATCAGATACCCAACATATTACCCTGAGCAATGCATTGGGAAACAAAACCTATACCCTTACGACTGATACAGGAAATGTACCGATCACGCTTTATGTGATGCCGGAAAAAAATCTGTCTGGCGCATCTGTCATAACAATTACCGCATCAGATGGTACATTAAGTAGCAGTTTTGCCTTTACTGTGACTGTTTTGCCAGTTAATGATCCGCCAATTATCTCTGAGATTGCGGATCAAACAACAGTTGAAGAAACGTCCATCACAGGCATTGGCTTTACAGTGAACGATATTGATACAAACATTTTATCCATTCAAATCATATCTGATTCGCCTGATGTGATCCCATCTGACCCAGCCCATATCACTTTGTCCAATTCTCTTGGTGAAACCGGCTATACGCTGCTTGTCAATCCCCTTGAAAATATATCAATGGCGATAAAACCAGCCACAAACGCCGCTGGCAGTGCAAAAATTTGGGTTAGGGTTACTGGCGGAACAACTGATGCGACAACATCATTTACGATCACTGTTATACCCATAAACGATGCACCGATTCTAACCGAAATTGACGATCAGTATGCCCTTGAAGATACCCGCACGATAATTCCTTTTGTCGTAACCGACCCTGATACTGACCCGCTGACACTGACCATCAACACTGGCAACGATTTATTGATACCTTCTGATGCCAGACATATTACTTTTCAAACATCTCGGGGGGATTCTTCTTACTCATTACTGACGATTCCTGGCGGTGAGGCGATCAGTCTGACCATTTTGCCTTTGTTGAATCAGTCCGGACAAACATCAATTACAATTACTGCAGATGATGGCATCGCACAGAAAAGCACCACATTTATCATGACAATTACTGGTGTCAATGATGCGCCAACCCTTACAATGATAGAAAATCAAACTGTACTTGAAGACACGGCCTGTCATCCTATCGGATTCACTGTGTCTGATGCCGATGCTGATGCCTTGACGATTGAAGTGGTATCAATCAATACCGAATTGTTTCCATCAGAAACCAATCATATTACACTGAGCAATAACACAGGCGAACATAGTTATACTCTGACAACACATGCGGGTGATGAATTGGAATTGATCCTGCTGCCATCGGTTAATCTTTTTGGCAGTGCAATAATATCAATTACTGTCACAGATGGCACATGTCAATCAAGTCAATTCTTTACAATGACAGTGCTTGCGGTAAATGATGCGCCTATTATTTCATCCATTGCAAATATGTCTATTCCTGAAGATACTGTCAGCCCCAACATTTTATTTTCAATTGCTGATCCAGAATCAGATCAATTGACCATCGAAATTCAATCCAATAATGAGAATCTGCTTGCAACACATACCCGGCATATAACACTTCAAGGAGCAACCGGCGGAACGTCTTATTCAATCGCATCAAACCCAGGGCCTTTAACCCTGGCCTTATGTCCCAACCATAATCAAACCGGAACAGTTGAAATATCCATCCATGCCACTGATGGTGTGGGACATTCATCATCGTCTTTTACAATGACTGTCACTGAAGTAAACGATCTGCCTGAAATTTCATGGATTCCCAATCAGGCACTCATTGAAGATACACACAGTGCAGCAATCTCATTCTGTATTACTGATGTCGATGCCAGCCAATTACACATTTATATTCAATCCAGAAATGAAAATTTACTGCCAATGGATCCAAAACATATCACCATTTGCAATGCCAGCGGCGGAAAAACTTACACACTGCTTACAAATAATAAGAGTGAACAGTTGACACTAACAGTATTGCCGGCATCAAACCAGACCGGCGATGTCTCAATCACTGTTCAGGTCTCCGATGAATACAACATGGTCAGTCAATCATTTACCTTAAGCATCTCACCGGTTAATGATCCACCTGTTATTGTGCCTGTTGCAGATCATTGGGCAAATGAAGACGCCGATATACAAATCCCTTTTACTGCCTTTGATTTTGAAGATCCGGCATGCAGTCTGGACATTACGATGATATCTTCCAATCAAACGCTATTGGCAAATGACCACATGACTTATACATGCCTTGCCAATATGTATACAATTGCGGCAAACCCATCGCTGAATCAGAATGGAATAGTGGAAATTAAGATTGTGGCAAAAGATCAGGCCGGGGAATCGACAACAAGCACCTTTGGTTTAAACCTGATCCCAATCAATGATCCGCCAACAATTCATGCACCGACGCAGGTACGTGTTAAAATGAATTATCTCACACCAATCTCAGACATTTATATTGAAGATTGTGATGCCCAAAACAATATGCTTGCGATTACCCTTGTCACTGATGAGGGAGACATCATACTGCCTTCAAATCAAAGTGCAGTTATATCATTGACCGCTACCTTGGCTGATATCAACGCGCAATTAAGTACAATTGCTTATAGTCCAATGTTTAATGCCACTGGCAGCCGCGCAATAACCATAACAGTCGATGATATGGGGCATTCCGGTGAAGGTACAAATCAGATAACTTCAATAAAGATATCTCTTCAAATTCATGATAACAATGTCAAACCTGTCAATTATCTCCCCGATCTGACCATGAATGAAGATGAACAAATCCATCTTACACCCATCTCTGTTTTTGATCTGGATGCTGCGGACAATGCAATTGAAGTCACCCTTTCTACCAATCATGCCTACCTGACCTTTGGCGAAACAGCGTCAATCACCCTGATTTCGGGTAATTTTCGGTCAACAACGCAGATTGCAATTTCTGGTTCTCAATATGACATCAATCGTGCGCTGGAACATCTCACATTGACATGCACAACAGATTTCAATGGATGGGCCGCACTCACCATGACAACCCATGATCTGGGATACACAGGAGAGGACGATTTACCACAGACAGCCATTAATTGTGTGCCAATCACTGTTCTGGCAAAAATTGATCCCCCTTCACACCTTTTGCCGGAAACAATCACATTAAATGAGGATATTCCTGCTGCTGTTACAGCCTGTATTATCGATCCTGATGGTGAAGACATCATATTTATCGATCTTGAAGTTACGACTGGTGAATTGCAGTTAAATAGTGGAAAAGGCCTGAAAGGCTATCTGGGAACCGGAAATTATCTGTCATTTTCTGGAAAGAAATCTGATGTCAATTACGCTATGCAGGGAATGATTTTCCAGCCAGCTGCCAATGTCTGGGGTAATTATACATTAATAATGACCTATAAGGATATGGATTATTCAGCAAAAAGTGTATCGATTCCAATCAGCATTTGTGCTGTCAATGATCCGCCAAATATTTTTGTAAATCCATCTGAAATAACAATTGATGAAGATACCCCGCTTACGCTTTCAATCTCAGTCTTTGATATTGAGGCTGGCACCAATGATATTCACGTATTTTTAAACAGTAATCACTGTTTGTTAAAAATAAATCAAACCTCAGAACTGACAGTTTCCCCCTCAAGTATCGCTCAAAGTCTGACCCTGACTGGATCAATTGATAGTTTAATCACAGCACTGGATGCCATAAATGTTACACCAACAAACAATTATTATGGCAATACATTTATTACTATCAAAGTAGATGATCAGGGATTTACACCGCTTCCAGCAGAATCGATACAAAAGACAATTTCAATAACAATCATGCCTGTCAACGATCCGCCTGATTTTATGCTTGCACCGGAAACAATCACTGTTTTTGAGGATTTTTCCTCACCCCAACGTATCACATTTACGACGCACCATACAATTTTTGGTGAACCTTCACAACTCACATACACACTGACACCTGAACCCGCATCAATTACCTGGGCCAATATCACTTTTGTGCCAGCATCCGGCATGATTACAATTACTGCAATAGCAAACAGAAATGGTGCCGCCGCATTTGTTCTGACTGCGGATGATGGGGCTGATGAAAATAATCTTTCTTCATGCCATTTTTCGCTAAGCATAGTAGCGGTTAATGATCCCCCTGAATTTATCCTCAGCAAAAACCAGATTATTGTAAATGAAGATTTTTCAACAATAGAATCCATATCCCTTACCCCTGGCGTCATACCAGAAGATGAACCCAAAACGATAACCTATGCACTTCAACCCGCATCACTCACATGGGTAAATTTGAGCATTGATTCAGAAACAGGTCAAATTTCTATGACAAACATTCCGCATGGTCATGGTGAACAGATGATCACTATCATTGCTGATGATGGTGCCATTACTTCAACGAAAACATTCTCGCTCTCTGTCAACAGTATAAATGATCTACCTCAAATTATCAGTGGAAACCATTTTTCAATAAGTGAAAACACTGCGATTGGAACAAAGGTGCATCATGTCACTGCCATTGATGTTGACAATCAGAATCTCACATACAAAATTGTCTCCATCGTGCCTGCGCAATCCTTTGCAATTTCTCAAAATACAGGCGAAATCTGGATTTCTGATAATCTTGATCATGAAACATTCAACACATATACCATGACTGTTTCTGTTTCTGATCAGTTCACCACTGTGAATCAAACAATTATCGCAGCAATTACCGATAATAACGATGCGCCAATTTTATCGAATATGCCGGAACAGACATTGACAACATTTCAAGACAAAGCTTTTGTCATTCAGGGCATGAATGTCAGTGATATTGATGCTGGAAGTTCTCCCCTTCAACTCACACTCATTGCAACCAATGGAGTGGTGTCAATCACACATACATCATTGACACTGGAATCTGGTAATTATTCCGCAACCTCACTTTCGGTTTCAGGCACAATCACATCCATTAATCAGGCATTGACAAGCGTATGGTTCAATCCAACACTCAATTACCATGGACCTGCAAATCTTTTTATCGAAATTGATGATTTGGGACATACAGGTCCAGGCAATGCGCAATCTGATGCTGTATCCCTATCCATTTTTATCTTGAATTTCAACCAGCCCCCTATTTTTATCAATTATCAATCAGATCTGATTTGCTATGAAGACCATGCCCTGACACAAACCATTGTTATTAAGGATGAAGATGCTATTGATGAAGCCATTCAACTGACAATAATATCTGAATATGGCAGCCTGACCCTGGCAGGTATGACACATTTAAACTCAGTGTATCATTCAAAAAATCTCCAATCCTACACTGGCAATCTTCAAGAAATCAATGAGGCTTTAAATGGATTGATATTTCATCCGGAAAATGAATTTAGCGGCACGGCCGGATATACCCTTTATGCAAACGACCTGGGACATACAGGCATTGGCGGACCAAAAAGTGCGACGCCGGCAGTTATTACAATCAGTTATCTGGCTGTGAATGATCCACCAATTCATTCTTTGCCGGATCAGATAACAGGTCTCGAAGAATCAGATATTCCCTTAACCATTACAGTCAGTGACATTGACGCATATACCCATGCCATTCACGTGCAACTGATTGCATATCAAGGCATGTTAAGTCTATCGCACATGGAGGACCTGACCATATCCAATTATAGTGGTATGGCGGAAACCAGTCTATCATTTACAGGTACGATAGCTGCCATCAATCGTTCCATGCACCCCATCATATTTCATCCAGAAGCCAATTTTTATGGTCATGCTGGCCTGACTATTACGACTAATGATCTTGGCTTTTCTGTTCCTCAAGGCCAGGCTGAGGATCAAACAGAAACTGATTTTTTCACAATTACAGTCACAAATGTGAATGATGCCCCGGAATTTATTTCCACGCCATTATTATTCATTGATGAAGACAATGTATATGCCTACACAATTCATGCCGGTGATGTTGATGGCGAAAATGTATCATTAACAGTAACAAGGCTGCCCGATTGGCTAACATTTACTGATTATGGCAACAATATGGGGCGCATTCAGGGAATACCTAAAAATGAGCATGTCGGTACAACAGCGCCTTTAACCATTGTTGCAACAGATCCGCATCAGGTTGTATCCATTCAATCCTTTTCTATTGTTGTGAATAATACCAATGATACGCCTTCATTTCATTCAACCCCCATAGTAGAGGCAACTGAGGACAGTTTGTATCGCTATACGATAACTGCTATTGATATCGATATCGATGCATCATTGACTTTCGAAGCAAATGAACTTCCCGCCTGGCTTCAATTAAAAGATCATAGTGATGGCACAGCATTGCTGTTTGGCACACCAACAAATGATTATGTGGGAGATTTCAATGTTGTGATATTGTCAGTATCTGATCATATCAGCGAAGCTGTTAAACAGGCATTTTTGATTAACGTGATTAACACAAACGATCCGCCAGAAATAATATCATCACCTGTTCTGACAGCAACTGAAGACGCACTCTATAATTGTACACTGACGGCTTACGATATGGATTTTGATACTGTTTCATTTATGGCCATTGCATTACCCGATTGGCTGACACTGAACAATTTGGGAGAAAGCAAAGCAATCATTCAAGGTACTCCTGAAAATCAACATGTGGGCATATCAGATACATTGGTGATAACTGCGCAAGACCCTTTTCATGCGACGGCAACCCAAGCATTTACAATTACAGTGATCAACACCAATGATATGCCGGCTTTTTCATCAGAACCATTGACAGTAGCGACAGAGGACAGCCTTTATGTTTATACTGTCACTGTTCAGGATGTTGATATTGATGCGTCCATCAGTATGCAGGCGCCCATTTTGTCTGACTGGCTGACATTTGTTGATTATGGTGATGGCACAGCCATTCTTTCAGGTATCCCGCGTAATGAACATGTGGGAATAAAAAATGCAGCTGTCATCCAGGCAACTGATAATATTGATAATAAATACATTGAGCAGAAGTTTATGATTCGTGTGGAAAACACCAATGATCCCCCTAATATAATATCCACAGCCATGTTGACCGCCACAGAAGATCGTCTTTATTCTTGTACGATAATTGCTGAAGACATGGATGGCGATTTAATTGATTTTTCATCAGATAGTTTACCGCAATGGTTAAGGCTGCTGAATAATCAGAACAATACCGCCACATTGATGGGGATACCCCAAAATGAGCATGTCGGAATTTCCAGACAATTGACAATTAACGCCTACGATCCAGATCATCTCGGCGCATCGCAATCATTTTCTATCACAGTTTACAATACCAACGATATACCTGTTTTTGTCTCTCAGCCCAAAACAACTGCCACAGAGGACAGCCTTTACAATTATACAATTGCTGTTCAGGATGTGGATATGGAGGCATTTATTGAAATTAAGGCGGCAAGCCTTCCGCATTGGTTAAGCTTTACTGATTATGGCAATGGTATGGCCAGAATCAATGGCATCCCTTTGAATGATGACGTTCACCAAGACAATATTGTTGTACTTACAGCAAATGATGGAATTGAAATGGCTGAATCACAGACTTTTGTGATATCTGTCATCAATACCAATGATGCGCCTGTTATTGCATCAGCGGCTGTACTCACTGCAACTGAAGATGCTGCATATGTTTACACAATTGTTGCGAAAGACATGGATGGAGATTCTCTGAAATTTAAATCTGAGTTGCCATCCTGGCTATTGTTGATTGATCAAGGAAACAACACCGCCCTACTTGAAGGTATCCCCGGAAACGCTGATGTTGGATTATCCTTCACAATAACGATTACAACAATTGATCCCTCCCAGACCCAAGCAAGCCAGTACTTTAGAATTGAAGTAATCAATACGAACGATGCACCAGTGTTTTCTTCAAAACCAATTGAAAATGCAATTGAGGACAGCTTGTACAGTGATACTGTCAGTGTCAGCGATATTGACTGGGATGCCGAAATCCGAATTGGTGCCCTGTCACTTCCGGACTGGCTGCATATTGTCGATAATGGCAATGGAACAGCAAGTATAACAGGCACCCCATTGAACGAACATGTCGGTGCGGATAATCCATTGGTCATTACTGCCACTGATGGTATTGCATCTGAAATTACGCAGACCTTCTCCATTACAGTGGCAAACACAAATGACCTTCCAGAAATAACATCCGCTGCGGTGCTGACAGCCACTGAGGATGTTTTTTATTCATACACAGTAATCGGCAAAGATATTGATGGCGACCTTTTGTTCTTTACAGCACAAATGCCATCATGGCTGAGCCTTGTCAATCATGGCAATAATACTGCAATATTAAGAGGAATACCCACAAATGATGATGTGGGTATATCGTCCCCCATCATACTGACGACACTTGATCCAGACAATGCAACAGCCACACAGTCATTCACGATTTCTGTCATCAACACCAATGATGCGCCCGCTTTTAAAACCGATCCCAGTTTTTCAGCCATCGAAGACAGTGCATATACGTACACAATTCGCGTTCAGGATATTGACAATGGGGCCATCATTGATATTCGTGCATCATCAGTTCCCAACTGGCTGACATTAACAGATCTTGAAAATGGCGCTGCAATATTGACCGGCATTCCCAAAAATGAAAATGTGGGAGATCATCAGATCGTCATTATTGCCACAGATCATATTGCAGCAGTGATTTCGCAGGCATTTACAATTACAGTTGCCAATACCAATGATCCACCAAAAATGATAACATCGTCGTTGCCATCGGTAGATGAAGACAGCCTCTATGATGCAACTCTCACTGGCGAGGATATGGATGGCGATATCATTGTTTTTTCAACCTCAGGATTGCCATCATGGCTGACACTCGTCAATCATGGCAATAATTCTGCCAGTCTTCAGGGGATTCCTCATAATGATGATATTGGCCAGACCACCTTTCTGATTACTGTAACAGATCCTGATGGTGCCACTGCAACCCGATTTTATTCATTGATAGTAAACAATACCAATGATCCGCCGGCATTTATCTCAACACCCAAAACTGAAGCCATTGAAGACAGCATTTACCATCATATCGTAAAGGTTCAGGATATTGACCCCGATTCACAGGTTCATTTTTCAACATTGCTGCTGCCAGAATGGCCTGGATGGTTAACCATGACTGACAATTTCGATGGTACCGCAGTCATTACCGGCACCCCACTGAATGAAGATGTCGGGGACCATCCGATTGCAATTATTGCATTTGATGGCATTGCAATGCCGATAATTCGCACTTATACAATCCATGTTGCCAATACCAATGATCCACCAGAAATTTCATCCAGCGCAATAAAAATGGCAGATGAAGATACCCCATATCAATACCAGATTACAGGAGACGATATTGATGGTGATCAGCTCAGGTTTATTGCAACGGGATTGCCATCATGGTTAACACTATCAGATAATCAGAACAATACAGCCATCCTTAAAGGTGTTCCAACAAATATTAATGTTGGCAAAACAGGCACAATCATGATTACTGCCATTGACCCGAATAACAGCATTGCAAGCCAGTCATTTCAAATTCAGGTAAACAATACCAACGATCCGCCCTGGTTTGCATCACAACCCAATACATTTGGCATAGAAGATATTACTTACGCGCATACGATTCGTGTTGAAGATATGGACCCTGATGCCACATTGATAATCCTTTCAAAAACACTGCCTGCCTGGCTGACACTCACTGATCATGGCAATGGCACAGGACGACTGACTGGAAAACCCTTGAATGAACATGTGGGCAACAATTCTGTTGTGATTGCTGTAACAGATGGCGTGGCACCGCCTATCAGTCAGGCATTTACAATTGGAGTAAAAAATACAAATGATGCGCCAGTGATAACATCCAATTTCAAACAATTTGTATATGAAGATTCTTTGTATACATACGAATTGCATGCACAGGATGTTGATCAGGATGATCAACTTCAATTTGAGGCCCATGCATTGCCTAAATGGTTGTCATTAAAAGACAATGGCGATAAATCGGCGCTATTGCAGGGGATGCCTGAAAATCAACATGTTGGGGAAACATCCTTATTCACACTGACTGTCATTGATCAGGCCGGTCAGTCCGATAGTCAGTCATTTACAATTCAAGTTATTAATACCAATGATTGTCCTTATATTTCACCCATCCAATCGCTAACCAGCCTTGAATATGAGACAACGCTGCCATTTGTATTTTCTGTAACTGACATGGATGGTGATGCTTTGTCCATACAGGCATCATCCTCCGATGCATCAATTGTCGCCATTGATGCCAGTCATATGACCTTTTGTGCCCATCACTTCAATGGTGAAAGCATTCACCTAGCAGCAAGCAATGACATTCAGCCGATCAGTTTAATCATTTTACCGGTCAGAGATGGTGTGGCAGGCATAACAATTACTGTGGATGATGGGGAACTCTCTTCAAGTTCATCATTTATGCTGACTGTCACCAATGTAAATATGCCACCACAGATTGGTCATATACCAGATACAATCATTGATGAAGACGCACAAAGTTTTCCCATTGGTTTCACAGTTGCCGATGCAGATTGCGATGGCCGGGAAGTAACTGTAACAGTGACTACAGATGCCCCAAAATTACTTCCAACTCAAACAGAAAATATTTCCATTGGCGAAATGGGCCTGATTCATCATTTTAATGCGGATACACCTGTCGATTTAAATTTATGGGTCAGTCCTGTGCATAATCAATCGGGCATTGTTGGGATTACAGTAACAATTATCGATGCGGATGGTGATTCTGCCATGCGCCATATGAAATTGTCAGTAAACAGGTTGTCAGAAGATCCACCTGAATTAAGCCTGATTGATGATATCAACGTGCTTGAAGATACACCAACGTATCAGACTTATTTTACTGTTATGGATCCGGATGGTGGAAATTTAACGATTGCCGTGCAATCATTGAATGATCAGATCGTGCCGCCCGAAAAGTTGATTTGTCATCAGTCCAATCTGTTCACAACCGCGCATGTACCTGAAAATCTGACAGTGACAATCAACCCAATGGTCGATGAAAATGGTTCTGTGACCATTGTCATTATTGCCATAGATACTGAAAATCATGTATCAGAAAGAACATTCTTACTATCTGTTACACCAGTCAATGATACCCCGCTTATCGCGGATATTTCTCCTTTAATAATTGATGAAGATACTGTAGCCGACCCCATATCATTCACCCTTGTCGATGTAGATGGCGACAGGCTGCATATTAATGCCATATCAAACAACGAACAACTGATAACTGCTTCGGATATCCAATTTCAAGATTCAGTTGATACGAATGCGGGGATTCCAGAAATTGTTAATGTGAGAATAGTCCCACGTGAAAATGCTTATGGTTCAGCGCAAATCTCATTTATTGTCACCGATCCATCAGGTGCAAAGGATACAACCATTCTTGACCTCACAGTGTCGCCAATCAATGATCCACCATATATTTCATCCATTGGACATCAATATATTTATGAAGATCGATTATCATCGCCCATTGATCTGACCATTTCTGATGTCGAATCCGGACAACTTCTACTGAATGCAAAAACAAACAATACCATTGCCTTGCCAACGTCATGCCTGACCTTTGCCGGAAACGCGAACGCAGAATATACATTAGATGTATTATCAGGAGAACCCAATAAGCTGACACTGATCATCTTGCCGCCGAAGGATATCAATGGAACTGTAATGATGCAACTCACAGTGTATGATAGTGGAGGCCTGTATCGCTCAACACAATTTTCGCTGACCATATTACCTGTAAACGATATGCCAAAATTTAACCTGAAAGACATCTCGCTTGATATTAATGAAGATGCTGGATATCAATTGATCCATAACTGGATTAGCAACATTTCATCCGGTGCCAATAATGAAACCGATTCATTGGCATTTGTGATCAGTACGCAGAACAATCATCTATTTGCAAAGGAACCTCAAATACGCATTTATGGCACAACCGGAACCCTGTCATTTACACCTTCAAAAGATTGCTATGGTACAGCCCTTGTCGGGGTTTCTCTGACTGATGGCTATTCATCAACAACTGAAAAAACTTTTATGATCAACATTCATTCCATGAATGATGCCCCAAAACTCACAACAAGCATAACAGCGCTTAAAACCTTTGAAAACCAAGCTTTTGAGCGCATACCATTTACCATTACCGATGTTGATGATGAAAGATTTACAATATCAATTACCACTGAAGATCAGTTTTTTTCAGATATTTCAATTTGTTCAGGAATGGATTGCCAACATTGCTATGAAACACCCTGTGAAATTCAATATGTGCAGACATCTAAACAGGAAACCATCGTAGCATTGATTGAAACACTCAAACAATTATCAGGCATTACGAAAGCTGATATTTACGATATTGATACCAATTCAAAAATGAAGCTGGCAGATGCGATTTATTATATAAACGAGGCATCAGCTAGCTTTTTCTTGACTGCGCGACCTCAAATCTGGCAATCGGGAAAGCAATTATTGACATTAATGATAAATGATGCCGCAGGTCTTGACAGTTCGCAGTCCATTTCATTTTCAGTCACACCTGTTTCCAATCCGCCGATACTCACAGTTAATAACTGTAAAGTGCTTGAGGATGAGCTAATATCTATTCCCTTAGGCTTAGAATTACTTGATAAAGATTCGGAAGAATTATTGGATGTTCTCATTTCAGGCGTTCCAGCGGAAGCCAGTTTAAACAAAGGAATTAAAAATGCGGGGACATGGATATTGGCGCCAGAAGATATATATCATCTTTTGATGGCACCGCCTGCTAACTGTTCTGATGATATCAGCCTGACAGTAACCGCATCATCAAAAGAAAAAACCTTGGCTAAAAAAATATCTGTTATGAAAGATGTTTTCATTGATATTGTTCCGGTTGCAGATACTCCGATAATGGAATTGGAATCATCAGAAGTATCGGGAAAGGTAAACCAGGAGATCCCCATTGTGTTAAAATCCCTGCAACTAACTGACACTGATGGATCAGAGCGATGGGATCGCATTGAAATTTTCAAATTTGATTCAGATCTACAATTTTCAAAAGGCATCTTAATCAATGGTAAGTTGATCATTGATTTGTCTGATGAGACAGAAATGGATTTATCGGGTTGGACGGTTTCTGTTCAATCATCGAATGACGCGACATATTCATTTTTAATGCGCGCCATTTCAAAAGAAAAAGAAAATAATGATCTGGCAATTTGCGAGGAGCAAATGCGACTGTGTGTAAGCAAAAAGAAAGAAACAACTGATGAATCAGGGGGATGTTTTATTCAGGTTTTGGGGCAAGGGACGTTTTAGTATAAATGTTTGAGATTGTGGGGAGTATGAATTGACATCGATATTTGATGTCATGGTAATTTGGGCGAGATTTAAAAAAGAAATATTAGAAAAATTAAGCTCTGACCATCAGACAGGGCACTATAACTTAATTTTACTCTGCCCCCAATTACTCTCTGTAGGTTTTCATTTTGGGTTAGCGGCATATCAATCAAAAAAATAGATACATCCGCAAATACAGTAACGATATCAGGAAACGTAGATGATGAAAGCAATCCCCAACTAACAGAACAAAATAGTTACCTGACCATAATCAGTAATGGTAATGCCTGGTATAAAGTAGAAGAGAATATGTCAACAGCAACAAGTACAGAAAATCAAACCTATATCAGCAAATTGATCCATCCCCATTTCAGAAACGTAAATTCTTCAATGTTGAGAAACTAAAAGACCTATGAATTCCGGGGACACTTTACTTATAAATAAATAAGGTGTCCCCGGAATTATAAAAAACCGACAAGTGTCTTTGATTCATGTTCTCCTTGAAATAAAGATAAATTTGTGCAATAGTTTCTTTCAAAAAAAGAAATCAACGAAAGGATAGAGATAAATGAAAGAAATATTCAAACAACTAATCCTTGATTTTTATGATGAAAAACGACCTGAGTCAGTATTACGGCATTTTGATATTCCGGAATTTCCTGATAATATCCGCAAAGCGATTGTATTTGTCGGCATGAGGCGAACCGGTAAGACCTGGGCAATGTATCAATCCATCCAGAAATTACTGGATAGTGGCATCGATAAAGCGAAAATACTCTATATCAATTTTGAAGATGATCGCTTAAGTGAAATGCAGACCAATCATTTTCAGAGTATTATTGATGCATATTTTTCATTATATCCGCAATATATCGACGCAAGGGATTTACATTTCTTTTTTGATGAAATACATGAGATAGATCACTGGGAAAAGTTTATTCGTCGCATACTTGATCGCGAATCCATCAATATATATATTTCAGGCTCATCCGCGAAATTGCTGAGTAAAGAAATTGCAAGTGTTTTAAGGGGCAGAACAATTGTCATCGAAATTTTTCCGTTCAGCTTCAATGAATATCTATCATATCAACATATTCCGCTTAAAGAAAACTATTCAACGAAACAGCAATCAATAATATCTTATCATTTACAAGAATATTTAACTTATGGTGGATTTCCTGAAGCCATCTCTATGAAAAAAAATTTTCATAGAACTCTTTTGCAAGGATATATAGATATCGTCGTATATCGTGATATTATCGAAAGATACAATATTTCTAACATACACGTTGTAAAGGAACTCTTAAGGTTTTGCATCCAGAATGCATCTTCTTTGATAAGTATCAATAAAATATATCAACGTTTTCGATCTCATGGCAAGAAGATTGGTAAAAATTCGATTTATCAGTTCATGGATTACTTTGAAGATGCTTATTGTATTTTTACAATTCCCATATATTCACATTCGATAAACAAACAAAAAATCAATCCCAAAAAAATATATGCAATTGACCAAGGCCTCATTACCGCGTATACCATAAAACCCGAATTTGAAATAGCATCGCGCCTGGAAAATTTAGTTTTTTGTCAGTTAAGACGAATGACACAACAAATTTTTTACTACAAAACCAATAGTGGTAAGGAAGTTGATTTTTTAGTGATCAATTCGCAAGGGGAAATCCAATTAATACAAGTATCTGTATCATTAATGAATCCAGACACTAAAAAAAGAGAAACAGTTGCCATAATTGAAGCAATGGATGAACTGTCTTTAGATACTGCAACAATAATAACCATCGAAAATGATGAAAAAATTGATTCTGATACGGGTTCAATATATTGTATTTCACTTTGGAAATGGCTTTTGGGGAAGAATCATTAAATCGCCTGTTGTTTTAGGCATTTATTATTTCTTTCACTTTTTCCAGCTCTTGTAACAGTTTGGCGTAATATGGGACGTCTATGATTTTATGCTTTTCTCTGAAAGTTTTTATTTCTTACAGGAAAATTTCAATGAATGTATGGATTGAAGAAAAGCATAAAATCAAATCTTTTTCAATGACGAATTAGTCTAACGTTTTTTTTGGTTGTTCTTGCTTGTGTTTACAGTTTTTATAATTAATTAAATACGGCATCAGAAAAGAAAAAACATACATATAGTAGGTTCGGTAAAAAATGTTAGGAATTATTATTGCTAAGGATAATGTAATTTATAAAAATATTTCGCCATTCTCATATAATGTTAAGGGTATGTCGATGAAAGGCATTATTTGGTTATAGGCACAGCACGCATAGGTCTATAAGTTTTGGTATTTTTCAATAGCCGAGAATATACATATGTTTAAGAACGAATGTAGGGGCAAACCTTGTGTTTGCCCTTCGACAAAAAACCGGAAACGCGCCTATGTCCGAAACCAATGTGTTTAATTACGACAATAGGTTTGATCTCGGTTTATGTTCGAGCGACTGCATGAGACGTGCTGTATGTTGAGGTTGAAAGATTACACTGAAAAAGATGAATAAGATGATTAAAAGACAGTGTTTATTTCATCTTATTCATCTTTTTCAGCGTCCTGGTTCAAAAAATGGTGAGTGATAATTTAAATTCCGGCCATTTTGGTTACACTCATATGATTTATCCAAAATCAGTCCCCTTTTATGCCTGAAATGAATACAGAGGCCTCAGATTCAAATAATCCAACAGAGCATCGAGTTCTTTGCGAGTAGACCAAAAAATATCATGCGCAGCGGCAAATTTTTTTGCCTGGGCGGTCAATCCTTTATACGCAAATATCCATTTTTTGAGAAACACGACTTTCATCTCGGTTTTGACTGACTCTGCCTGTTGATTCAATATTTTTAAATCTTTGATACCAATTTTTTTACTTTCCACCCATTTGCTCTGACACACCCATGTTTCTGGGCCAGCCGCGCCCAATAGATCAATTTCCTTGTTTTTGCCTGAGGATAACCGGGCCCGATGGTTCACATATGAAAAGTCGGGGATTTTAATATCTGATGGATAATGAAAAAAATCTCCTGCAAGGGTCTGTCGCTGGGCTGCCAATAGTATCTGACTCATGTGAATTTCTCCCAGATATCCCTTGTATTCATTCAGACTGCGTTTGCTGAATTGGTAATATTTATTGCGCAATACATTTTTTATCTTTCCGGATTCAACATTCTCCAGCTCAATCTGACCCCATACTTTTAAAAAATCGTTTAAAATAGGATCTTTAATGCGCGTGAATCGGCCCATATGATGTCCCAGCAAATCACCTCTGGACAGTTTCAGCAAAATATCCTGAATTTCTTCGATTTCAATATCAACCCCTTCATAATCCTTGAGGGCCTGTTGAATTTTATGAACATCAATGATATCTTTTTTCAAATCATCATGTTCATCCAAAGCAGACAGATAAAGTATCCACTTTGTAATATTAAAATTATTGAGCCGGTGAATCCATCGCTTGACCTGATCATGTAGTTCTCCCCAAATAAATCCGGATGTAATATCAATGGCCAGTACTTCATTGAGTGCATCTATATCATGTATGGGTTTTCTTATTTTGGCAGATCGTTTAACAACAGCAGTAATATAAAATGGATTTCCCCCACATCGTTCAGCAATAAAAGGTGCCATCTGTTCAGAGATATCTGCCTGGTAATACTTACTGGCTTTATGGGTTAACTGCGTTGCAAAATAAGGGGTCATGGCTTCAATGCGCTCAAATTCGAACCTTCCATACAACCCTCCGGTGCCAACGAGCTCCATAGCTAATATGCTCATGGCCGAGCCTGTAATA
>Ga0272440_1001413_pt1 | contig 19615 bp, 17 predicted proteins | sample SSMMMBAug17_FD_192440 | JGI IMG/M metagenome (GOLD analysis project Ga0272440, IMG submission 192440) | Marine sediment archaeal communities from Little Sippewissett salt marsh, Falmouth, MA, United States - SSM-MMB-Aug17 | ecosystem: Environmental > Aquatic > Marine > Wetlands > Sediment ...
CAGGAAAGAACCTGGCAGTTTTTTCTCATTTGATTATTGTCTCCACCATATACAACATAGGACACATTTGTTCGATTACACGCAAGTTTATTAAAAAAATCAATCCCTTTAAAATAATCTTTTGTTATTGTTTTTCCTGATTTAATTTCAATAGGAATTAAATATGTAGAATCCTCTATCAGACAATCGATTTCATTACCATTTTTATCCCTCCAGAAATAACATCTGTTATCCAATCCTTCATTCAACCTTTTTTTAATAAACTCTGAAATGATAAATGATTCAAAAAGGCCTCCTTTGCAATAATGCGTTTGAAGTTGTTCAACAGAATTAATTCCTAACAGATATGCTGCGAGACCAGTATCATAGAAATATAGTTTGGGCATTTTTACGAGTCGTTTCTTAAAATTCGAATAATGCGGCTTTAATAAAAAAATAATATAACTTGCTTCTAATATGGTTAGCCATGATTTAACTGTTGTTTGGGAAATGCCGCAATCATTGCCAATAGAAGTCAGGTTTAGAAGTTGTCCTATCCTACCAGCACACATTTTTAAAAATAATTGAAATTGCCCAAGATCTGATATATTTTTTATCAATCTTACATCTCTTTCAACATAAGTTTGGACATATGAAGGATAAAAATGCTTTGGAGGAATACTCATCTGATACAATCTGGGATAAAAACCATTAAACAGATATTCTTCATATGTTTTCAAATGACTTATAGATTGTATTTCTTGAAAACTAAAGGGCAAAAGTTTTAAAATAGCAGTTCGTCCAGCAAGAGATTGTGATATTTTTTCAAAAAGAAGAAAATTATGAGAACCTGTTAAAATATATTGTCCAGGCTGATCATTTAAATCAACCTTTGTTTGAATATATGAAAAAACTTCAGGTACTTTTTGAGCCTCATCAATTATTGCGTTTGGATATGTCTCAAGAAAACCTCTTGGATCCTGATTGATAAATAAACGTGTATCCGGATCTTCACAAGATAGATATTGTTTTTCTGGAAAGGCATGACGTACAAGAGTTGATTTACCCGATTGTCTGGGGCCTGTCAGTGATATGACAGGAAATTTTGTTGATAGAAATATCAAATGTTTTTCAAGATGTCTGTCAATGTAATCCACTATAATTCTTTCTATTTAAAATAGATATCTGTCACTCAAACAGTTAAAATAGCTTTATACAATAGTTGGGAAAAATGATTTCGCTGATTGACATAGCTAAAAAAGTTTTTGTCATTCAAACACTTCTTAATCAGTGTCATCTGTGATTCAGACAATAACAAAAGTGCCCAATTAATTACTTCCCCATCCATTGCATCATCTTCTGAAACACTATACATAATTTATGGACAAATTACAAATCTGAATTTAAATTTGTCCATAAACCCGAATTTAATGGGACTCGATCCGAAGGATGGGTAATAACCAGAAAATTAAAAAAATTGAATAGGATTTTTATGTAATCAGTAAGATAAGAGCGATCATAATTCATATCGTTTGAGTTTTCTCCAAAGCGAAACACGATCAATATCCATCATTTTAGCGGCCTGGGTTTTGTTACCATCGCATTTTTCTAATATCCATTGAATATATTGTTTTTCTTGTTCAAGGAGGGTTGGTATTTTGCTAGAATTGAATCGATAAGCCTCAATGGAAAGATTCATAATATCTTCAGGAAGGTCAGACATCTGAATGGCTTTTCCATTTTCTAACGCAACAGCTCGTTCAATAATATTTTCAAGCTCTCGGATATTTCCAGGCCAACTGTATTTGATTAATAAATCCATAGCTTCGCGATCAATATCCTGAATTTGCTTTTGCATTTCTTTATTTTTTTTAGCCAGAAAAAAATGAGCCAGTAAAGGTATATCAGATTTTCTTTCGGCAAGTGCGGGAAGTGCTATTGTGATCACATTCAAACGGTAATACAAGTCTTGACGAAAGTAACCTTCTTTTACATCAGTTTCAAGGTCACGATGGGTTGCTGCGATAAAACGAACATCAACAGGAATGGGCTTTGTACCGCCCACGCGTAAAATTTCTTTTTCCTGTATAACGCGTAATAGCTTAACTTGCATTGACAAAGGCATATCACCCACTTCATCTAAAAACACAGTGCCGCCGTTTGCGACCTCTATAAGGCCAGATTTCACTTTAACCGCACCCGTAAAAGCACCTTTTTCATGGCCAAACAGTTCATTCCCCATAAGTTCTTCTGTAAAAGATCCACAATTAAATCCCACAAATGATTTTTTAGAACGATGGCTCATTTGATGGATAGCCTGAGCGACCAGTTCTTTTCCTGTACCACTTTCTCCCAAAATTAACACATTGATATCTGATGGTGCTATTTGTTGAATGGTTTCTTTGACAGCCCGAATGGGTTCACTTTTACCCACAATCGTTGGAATATCGCGAGGTTGATCAATCATTTGTTTGAGTTTAATATTTTCCAGTAACAGCGATCTTTTCAAAAGCGCTTCTTTAACAACTTTTCTAACCTCATCGATACTGTAAGGTTTTGAAATATAATGATATGCACCTTCTTTCATTGCTTTGACAGCAGAATCTACAGTGGCATATCCTGTAATCATGATGACTTCTGTGTTAGGATGGAGTTCTTTGCTTTTTTTTAAGACTTGCATGCCATCAACTGAGCTCATTTTTAAATCAGTAATCACCAGGTCAAACAGTTGTTCTTTTAGCAAACTTATTGCTTTTGCACCATTATGCGTTGGAATAACTTCATAACCTTCCTTATGAAGTATATGTGTCAGGTTTTTCCGAGAAATATCTTCATCTTCTACCACCAATATGAATTGTTTATCATTTGTCATTCAAAAACCTATATAGATGAATCGATAGATTCATCATCTTGTGTTGCGGGCAAAAAGACCGAAAATGTCGTACCTTCATTAACCTTGCTGTCAACTTCAATACGGCCGCCATGCTGCTCAATAATACCGTGGGTGACAGAAAGACCTAATCCTGATCCTTTTCCAACTTCTTTTGTGGTAAAAAAAGGATCGAAAATTTTGGATAGATGGAAACTGGGAATGCCTTTACCCGTATCTTGAATTTTAAAACAAACTTCATTTTTTTCAACATTGTTGCATAGGCGGATGATTAACATTCCGCCTTTTTCTTCCATAGCATGGACACCATTTAATATCAAATTGATCAATACCTGTTGAATTCGTTGAGGGTCAACGAATAACTGTACATCATCGGTCAAATCTATGTCAAGTTTGACATTCGTCGGAACTTCCCCTTTAATCAAGCGAATCGTTTTTTCTACAAGAGCTTTAAAATTAAGCTTTACAGGCTTATAAGTCGTTTCTCTTGAAAATTCTAACAGGGCTTTAATCGTATCTCTTGCACGCTCAACCTGCTTCTCTGCCTCACTTAATAGTTCCCTTTTAAAGTCAATGTTATCTTCTTCAAGTTCCTCAAGTACAATTTGTATGGATGATGAAATATTATTCAATGGATTATTTAACTCATGAGCAACACCTGATGTTAATGTTCCGAGAGATGCTAATTTTTTACTTTGTATGAGCTGTTCGCTTCGTTTGTTTAATTCATTAATCATGTTGTTTAAACTGGTGACCAATGAAACAAATTCTTTGCTTTTTATTTTGATATCAATGTTGGTATAATCTCCCTCAACAATTTTCTGGATAGCATTTTCAATTGATTTTAAAGGACGATTCACACTAAAAAAAAGAGACAGCGCAATAAAAATACCCAATGCCAAAATAATTATTGCCATAATGAAAAGATAAATTCTGGCTTTTTTGATCATGACATTGGTTTGAAATCGTTCCTGTTTTACAATTGATTCAATATCATCTGTAATTTGTTTTCCAAGATTTCTAATATTATTTTGAAATTTAGGAAATTTTTTTTGTTGATCATCAGTGGTTTTAGAAAACCGATAGTCTTCTTGAGTCCTTATTAATTTTTCAATGGAAGACTTATATTCGATTAGTTTTTTATACGCCTGATCCAACCTTTCTGCCAGAACAGGTTCATCGTATAGTATCGTGATACTTTTATTTAAAATTTTTTCAGATAATGTCAAATAATGAAAAGCTTGTTTTAAATCATTGATATCAAAATATAAAAAAAAGTTTTTCTCATAACGTCGGGCTTCAAGAATTGTATTTAAAAAAGTACTTTGACTGTCGATTATTTGAATTCTTTTGGCCAGAAGATTATTTCGGTAATCGTTGATAATCCATAGTAATGTGCAGATCAAAATGAATACAAAAAAAATGACGCTGATTTTTCTCCGAAGACTAATTCCCATAATTTAAAGCCCTTATAAATTATGGGTAAGGACAAAAAAAATCACATTCGTCCTTACCCGGATATTATTATTCTTAGGAACAATTGAAAAATAAGTTCCCCATTTACAATTGTATTTTTCGTGTCTATAGATCGTAGAGACACGAAAATGTAAATTAAGAATGGGGAATTTATTTTCAGAGCATTCCTTAATATTAATAATAAGAAGGAGGTTCAATATCGCAAATCAATTCTTTAACCCCATCAATTTTATGCACAATCTCTGAAATTTTTTTAGCCATATTAGCCATTACGTATTCCTGGGTTTCATGCTGCATTTTACTGCTGGTATAACTTGATTTTCGTATTTTGGAACAACTGGCTTTAACATGAATATTTCCATCTTTTGAAACAACATCAGCTTTGCAGATATCTTGAAGTGCAACTTTGATATAACTGCTCAATGCTATATCTTCAAGTTTTTTCCTGCAAGTTTCAGTTGTTTGATAGGCATTGGTTTTAACAGCAGCGCAAATAATATCACAGGCATCTTGCATCCCCAGCTTCCCAATTTTGATAACCAGATCATAAATATTGGGGTCGTGAATATCCATATTGTAAATATATTGTGTCCATTTAGCCCGTTGACTATCCTCTTTCTCAATGAATGACCGGGCTTTTTCTGTGGAAAGTTTTTCGGTTTGTTTTAGAAAACGGACTCGCTCATCCATATCAGCAATAATTCTGACCTTGACAATATTGTTAATTTCAGGCAAAAGCACATGCCCGGCATGACCATGATAGACAACATTATCACTTTTGACATACTGCAAAAGAGAAGCTTGAATATAGGTTAGATATTTATCTTTACCATGTGTTAATCTATCAAGAATTGTAGGTGCATCATGAAGTGATTTTAACAATTCTTTTTCAGATACCTGAAAGAATTCAGCAGCTTCAAGAAGAATTTCTCGACTGACAATTTTATATCCAAGCTGTTTTGCTGTTTTCTCGGCAATTTCTTTGCCATGACTGAAACATCCCCTGGAAATCGTTATTATAGCCACAGTATTTACCTCCTTTCTTAAATATTTTAAATTCCATAAAAAAAGTACAGCATTGATAATTCAACGGCTAAGAATATAATTGTCATAATTGCCCCTGCTCTGGCATAATCAACGGTTCGATATCCACCAGGTCTCATGATAAGGGCATTAACCTGATGCGTTGGTAAAACAAACGTATTTGATGCAGACAATCCAACGACCAGCGCTGCCATTCTAGGGTCTCCACCAGCAATAACAGCCATATTCATACATAAAGGAACAAGTAGAACTGTGGCGCCGACATTTGAAATAACCAGTGTAAAAAATGAAGTTAATATTCCAATAACGGCCAGAAGGATAATGGGCGGTGGATGTCCAATTAAGCCCAGTATACCGTGCGCTATAAAAGATGCTGTCCCTGTTTTTTCAAATGCAATACCCAATGGAATGAGACCGGCAAGCAGAAATACAGTCATCCAATCAACCGATTGATAAGCCTCATCAATCGATAACACGCCGGTAATGATCATTCCAAGTGCTCCTGACATCAGTGCCACCGATAACTGTATCTTTAAAAAAATGATTTGAGCCAGAGCAATAAGCAGCCATGTGACGGCTAAGGAGGCTTTTTGCGGCCTTAATATTTCACCTTCCAAAGAACTTGAAAACGTTAATGTCTTTTGAGGTCTGCTTTTGAGCATATGAAATTTTTCCCATAATCCCTGCAATAAAATGGTATCTCCCATTTCAAGAGGAACATGGGTCAGCCCTCCATAAAAGATCTTATGACCTTTAAAAAGTGCAATTGGATTTACATTGTAAAATTCTTTAAAATTGACACTGCTCATGGTTTTACCAATTAATTCAGATCTCGGTGAAACAATCGTCTCTGCCATTCCAGCATTGGTGCGGGATAACGCTTCAGCAAAAACATCCAGGCTTTCTTTAATTTGCCATCCAAATTCCTCAGCAAGCATCACGACGTTTTTTTCTTTTCCCATAACAACAATATCATCATTTGGCGATAATATATGAGAGCTTCTGGGCACAAATATTTTTTCTTTGTTGTCATAATCATTAATGGCAATAACCGTTAACAAAAATCGGGTTCGAATAGCGAGGACTTCAAGTGTTTTATTCACGCCCCATTGTTCAGGTATATGCAACTCATACATGGTGTCTAATGCTTGGTATTCCTCAATTAGAGCGGCAGTAACACCTTTATCGCTTTCACCGCCAGCATCCGGTAATATGTACTTTCCAAAAAAAGCAAAATATACAATTGCGCTGAATAGCAAGCAGATACCAATAGGTGTTTGCGTGAACAGGCCAAAAGGTTCTAATTTGGTGCCGCCCAGAACCATTAAATCGTTTAACAAAATGGTTGGACTTGCGCCAATAAGACTGATGGTTCCTCCAATAATGGCACAAAATCCCATCGGCATTAATATTCTTGATGTTGGCACGCCAATTCGTTTTGAAATTCTTTGGGCTGCCGGTAGAAATAGAGCTGCTGCACCAATATTTTGCATCATACTGGAAATAATACCCACTGTACTTGAAATTAAAGCAATAATTCTTTTTTCACTGTTTCCCGCTAACTTTATGATTGGCTTTGCCACTTGATTCATAACGCCTGTTTTATCAAGCCCTGCACCGATAATAATAACAGCTATAATTGAACAAACAGCATTACTGCTTAATCCTACAAACGCTTCTTTTGGGGTAATCACCCCAATGAGCGGTAATAAGACCATCATCATAATTCCGACAACATCAACTCTAAGCCACTCAAAAACAAACAAGAATATTACAAAAACAAGGACAGTCATGGTTAGAATCATTTCAGGTGTCATATGACTAAGACTCCTTTCAAAAGGTTAGTGATTTTTATTCTCTTCTCGAAAAAAGAAGCATAATAAAAATGTTAAAAGGATAATTCCCATACTAATGATAAATTGAGCGTTCATTTTATCTCCTTTTTTGGGATGATCGTATTGAATAATTTATTTAAACCATTGAATAAACAAATATTTCATTTTGTACACGATTGTCATTTTGTACGCGTTGTTCACTTCGTTCTTCTTCAGGTTCTGATACAACAAAATCTATATTACCAAATTCTTTTTGAATAGATTCTGTGGCATGTTCAACTTCATTAAATTTAACCACATGTGTAAATGGTATTTGGGACTGAAGTGCCTGTTGATGAAATGAAGAGATATTCTGTTCTGATATTTCTTTAAATTCTTTACAGGCATTAGATAATGATGGTGAAAACAAACTGAAAGATTTACATGACAGCGGTGCTGTATTCAGGGCAATAATTTCAAAAGACATACGCTTGGCCATATCCAAAGAATAATCAATAACACTATCTGAAAATTGACTTTCGGTCCCAATAACCAGGAGTTTTCCTCGTCTATCTTCTTTTTGGTGTTTTTCTTTTAGCTTCAAAGCATAATCATGCTGCCCGGCTTCGGCAAATGTTATGGATTCCTGATAATCTTCCATTTGTTGATTAAATTTATTGAACTTATTTTTGACTTTATTTAAAAATCCAGCCATTGGTTTATCTCCTTTTTATAATGATCAGTTCTTTATTTGGATGAATGAACATTTAATGTTTCCCCCTGATCGTCGTTACAGACAAAAAGGGGGGTTGGTAAATTTTTTTCCATGATACTGATTTGGCGTTTTTTTTCCTTTAATTGATCCTTATCCATTTGTTGGTTTGTTGGAGAATCATAAATGGTAAACACCACATCTCTGTTTTGGCTCACATAATCAATAACGGCTTTTTCAGGGTCCCCTTTTTTTAAAACCAGTTTATAACTGACACCAGCCGTTTTTGATTCCAGCAACAATTTTTGGATATTTTTCATTGCCAGGTGAATGACTTCTTTGGCGATATCATGTTCACCAGCTTCAGCATATGTGGCCGCAATCATGGAATTTTCAAAAAATTGTTTGACGGCTCCTGCTTTTTTACGAATTCTATCCAAATATCCGTTCGTATGTTGTTTTCCAACGACTTGAAGAACAATCAACTTTGCTTTCGTTTGTTGACACAATTGAACGGCATATCGAAAAATTTTGGTACTGGGAGTAATGCCGTTGATGGCTAAAAGTACCTTTTTCATTAGATCGCCTTTATAAATCCGTTTAATAAAAAAACTATTAAACAGTTAGACGTGGACGATTATCAACATACCTGGCAGCAGTCATATTTTTTGAAACCCTCTTATTCTTTTGTTTAACCTGCCCCATCATTTGCAATGCTGTTTCGTGTTCTCCAGCCTCTGCAAACGTTATAGCGGTCATCATGTTTTCCAATTTATTCATTATAGTATTTTTAAACTGCATCTTTTATCCTCCTTTTTTAAAAGTTAATGTTGATTTTTTTTAATAATTATATGGCAATAGTCGTGCCAAATAAAATGTACTACCATAACTATTTAATATTGCAGGTAATAGTAATATTTATGTGTTTATGTAATAGTATTTTTATACTATTGCTATATGCAATAGTATTAATAACGATTCTTAATATTATAATAATATCAATATGATAAAACTTGTTGCTTATATCAATATGCCGTTGCATATCGCAACAGCACGATTTTATTTGAAGTGATGAATTAAAAAATAAAATATATTGAAAAATATTAGGTGCTGCGATATTTTGAAGGTCAGAAATTAAGGAGCAATTATTGATGTATTTTTCTAAAAAATCATTAAAAACTTATCAGTCAACAGCTCATAAAAGAAAAATTACCAACCAAATCCAGATAAATCAACGATATGAAAAAGCCTGGAAAACAGCTCGTCAGCTTTCTAAAATTCTAAAAGAAGAATTTGACGTATCTGAAACATATATTTTTGGTTCTTTGGTATATTCAAAACCAGAACTGTTCCATATCTATTCTGATATTGACATAGCTGTCAGAGGACTTAATAATAATGAATATTACCATGCCGTGGCAAGATTGATGGATTGTGATTTTAAGGTAGATCTAATCATGATGGAATCTACATCTGATCAATTGCGTCAGCGTATAAAGAAAGAAGGGGTTCGATTATGAATTATGAAAGTTTAATCGGGCGAATTAACGAAACCATTGAAGACTTAATAGACGTTGTTGAAAGGGCTGAATTGCTGCTTAAAAAATCGGAATATTCAAATGATGATTGCTATCTTGATGGTGCAGCACTTAATGTTCATGGTTTTTATTCAGGCGTTGAAAGAATATTTCTTGATATCGCGCGAACACTGGATCAATCACTTCCAGCCAATCCAAACTGGCATAAAGACTTGTTATTACAAATGTCAGCAACCCTCAATAAAACCAGACCTCCAGTCATTCAGAAAAATACGAGACACTGTCTTGAGGAATATTTATCTTTCAGACATGTGATTAGAAATATTTATGCTTTTAACCTCAAAACTGGCAGAGTTAAAGAACTTGTTCAGGACTTGCGTAATTGTTTTAACTCTTTTAAACAAAATATCACTGAGTTTATTTCATTTTTAGAAACAATGGATGAATAACAATTGTATCGTATACCTCAATCAAATATAAGGAAAAAAAATGGCAATATTTAAAAGAAAAGAAGAGCTCGAGGAAGGATATTCAAATGAAACAGAATTGAATGATCTTAAAGAATCTATTGAAAAAGCTAAAATGCCTTCACATGCTGAAACTATAGCTGTCAAAGAGCTTGAAAAACTAACAAAAAGCAATCCATCTACTGCTGAGTATACTATTGGAATGAACTACATCGATTATTTAATCTCACTTCCCTGGAATAAAATGACCACAGATAATTTAGACATAAAAAGAGCTGAAACCATTCTCCACAAAGAACATTATGGGTTATCATTAATTAAAGACCGAATTTTGGAGCACCTGGCTGTCAGAATATTGAAATCATCCAAAAAGTTTTCTGTTTTGATTGTTGAGGATGAACAAATCGCCAGGGCTAATCTTGAACATGTCATTTCAAAAGAAGGATACGATGTTCTGACAGCAAAAGATGGACTTGAAGCAACACAACTCATCAATAATCATCATTTTGATATTATCCTTACGGATTTAAAAATGGACAAAATTGATGGCATGGGTGTTTTAGAAACGGCGAAAAAAAAGGACCCTAACGTAGAAGTTATTATGATTACCGGATATGCAACTGTAACAACAGCGGTCAGTGCAATGAAAAAAGGTTCTTATCATTTTATTACGAAACCATTTAAAGTAGAAGAAATTCGTTCTGTAATTAAGCAAGCCCTTGAGAAAAAAAAGGGACAGATTGAATCCAAAGGGCCTGTTCTCTGTTTTGTTGGCCCTCCAGGAACAGGGAAAACCTCACTGGGAATGTCGATTGCAAAAAGCCTTGAAAAAGAATTTATTCGAATATCTCTGGCAGGCGTCAAAGATGAAGCTGATATTAGAGGTCACCGGCGAAGTTATGTCGGCGCATTACCGGGCAGAATTGTTCAGGAGATCAGGCGGGTTGGGTCAACAAACCCTGTTTTTATGCTGGATGAAATCGATAAGATTGGACAGGATTTCAAAGGTGACCCTGCATCAGCATTATTAGAAGTGTTGGACCCTGAACAACAGGCCAATTTTGTAGATCATTATTTAGATGTCCCATTTACGCTTTCCAATGTGATGTTTATCGCAACTGCAAATACAACAGACCCTATTCCCCCCGCACTATTAGATCGCTTTGAAGTGCTGACGCTTTCCGGTTATACACAAGATGAAAAAGAACAAATAGCGTTTGATCATTTAATTCCCAAATCCATTAACAATGCTGGGCTTGACAACTATAAGCCCATTATTACAAAGGAGGCCGTCCGCGTCATTATCGATGAATATACCAGAGAAGCCGGGTTAAGAAATTTTCAACGGCAAATTGATGCTGTATTCAGAAAAACAGCTCGAGAACTATTAACCAGCGGTGAAATGAACGCAATAACAATAACCCCTGATATGGTCAGAAAACAACTGGGGGCTAAAAAATATTTTTTTGAGATTGCAGAGGCTAAAGAAAGAATTGGTGTAACAACAGGAATGGCATGGACTGAAACAGGTGGACAGATAATTTTTATCGAAGCGACAATCATGAAAGGAAAGGGAGAACTTATTTTGACGGGTTCATTGGGAAATGTTATGAAAGAGTCTGCTCAGGCTGCCTTAAGTTATATTAGAAGTAATACTGAAAAATATCATATTAATGACAATTTTTTTGAAAATCATGATTTACATATCCATGTTCCAGCAGGTGCGATCCCCAAAGATGGGCCTTCAGCGGGATTGACAATAGCGGTGGCTCTCATATCATTATTGACCAAACGACCTTGTAAAAGAGATGTCGCCTTAACCGGAGAATTGACATTAAGTGGACGTATTCTTCCTGTAGGAGGGGTTAAGGAAAAAATTATGGCCGCTCACAGGGCTGGTATTAAAACGATTGTATTTCCTGCAAAAAATGATACTGATTTTTATGAACTCCCTCATGAAATTACCAATAATGTTAATATTATTCCAATTAACGAATTGGATGAAATTGTTGATCGTGTTTTAAGGTAAATTATCAAAAAAAATAGTCCAAATATATATTCTCATTTGAAACAAATATCATAATACAGTATAATCCATTTTTTGTGACTCAATTCAATTATGATTCTGAATGCTATCCAGAATATTACATCATAAATAAACTTGTCATGCATAATGTTTTCTTACGATACCAACATTTATTAAACCTTATTTTTTAAAGGAATATAAACATGCAACGAATACAAGATTTACAATTATCAGAAAAGCGAGTGTTAATCCGGGTCGATTTTAACGTACCTATGGATGAAACAAAAACAATAACAGATGATTCACGTATTAAAGGAGCTTTGCAAACGATCACTTATGCTCTGGAAAAAAATGCTGCTGTAATATTGGCATCACATTTGGGACGTCCTAAAGATACCTTTGACCCCAAATTCAGCCTGGAACCTGTTGCTGAAAGATTGTCAGAGCTGATTGAAAAAAATGTTATCATAGCACCAGATTGTATTGGTGATTCAGTAAAGCCTATAATTGAAAAAATTATGCCTGGCGATGTTGTTTTACTTGAGAATCTCAGATTTCATGCCGAAGAAAAACAAAATGATGATGATTTTGCTAAAGCATTGGCCGGTTTATGTGATATATATATCAATGATGCCTTTGCAGTATCCCATCGTGCACATGCATCGGTAGAGGCAATAAATCGCCATGTCTCTGTTAAAGCGGCAGGTTTCTTGCTTCAAAAAGAGCTGAATTATTTTGAAAAAGCAATGAAAGATCCCGCTCGTCCTTTAACAGCTGTTATTGGTGGCGCGAAAGTATCAAGTAAACTGGCTGCCCTTGAAAACATGATGAATCATGTTGATAAAATCATTATTGGTGGCGCAATGGCCAACACATTTCTGAAAAGCCTGGATTGTAATGTTGAAAAATCTCTTGTGGAAGATGATTGTCTGTGGGCAGCATATTCGTTGATTAAACAATCATTTGTTAAAAGAATTAATATATATCTACCCGTTGATGCCATAGTGGCACAGACCATTGAGCCCAATGCAATGACATGCTCTGTTCCAGTAAGAGAAATACCTCAAGGACAAATGATTGGAGATATCGGGCCTGCAACATGTCTTCTTTATGCAGAAGCACTTCAAAATTCACAAACGATTATATGGAACGGTCCAATGGGGGTCTTTGAAATGGAGCCGTTTAAAAATGGGACGCAATCCATGATTCATTGTGTGGCAAATTCACCTGCTTTAACCATTGTTGGTGGGGGAGACACTGACGCTGCTCTTCATCATGCCGGTAAGGCAGATCAAATTGATTATATTTCAACAGGTGGTGGTGCATTCTTGACATTAATGGAAGGTAAATCTCTTCCAGCAGTCGCTGCACTTAATCACTAAAAACAATAAGGGATGGATAGGGTGTTTAATCGTTATCGCCAGGAATCGTTGAGCATGGAAAACCGGCTCAGACGTTCAATATATACAATTCTGTGTGATATTTTACACGCAGAGCTTATTGATTATACATTGGTTGATTCATACTTTGAATTTAAAGCCAATCAAATCGATTATCCTTTTGTAGAAAAAAGAGAACTCAAACCTCGTGCCCGAATTCCAGATGTTGAATATAGCCTTCATAAGTCCTGTCTGGTTATTTTTTTGGAAGATTCCATCCCGACTGTGCATAAAAAATATATTCGGTTTTTTAATGATAATAAGGTTAACAAAAAAAATCTGATTCAAAGCAAAAGTATTTCTGTTTCAAAGGACTTTGATCGAACGTTTAAGTTTATGGACTCTGCTAATTTTTTTGATTTTTTATCTCAAATGTTGCCGGTTGATTATGCGCTTCTAATCGAACAAGACCCAACATTAAAAAATAAAAGCAGATATTCAATGACCTATTTTCATGTGCGAGTGGACTGGCCGATTGCTGATGCTGCTGAAGATTTTGCAAGGGAATTGAGATATATATCAAAAGATCTGTATGAAAAAGGTGATCGGTATGCTGAAGATATTCAAAAAAAATTTTTTGAATATTATGGATTACCGTTCATGTCTGGAGGTAGACGAACAGCAGCCATTGTTTCTGCACAATATTTAAATCGGCTGAATTTTATATCAACCGTGTATGCAGGAAGCAGTGAATCCAGGTGTTTATTTAGAATTACTCCAGGCTGTGTATCGAAAACGATTCTCATGGAACTGGCTGAGGATGAAATCAAACGAATTTCAGAAATGAATAATATTTCCAAACGATCTTTTTCTCAAAATTATTTGATTGATCGAATTGGCAAAACTGGCGTTGGTATTTTTCACACCATCTATGCGCCAACCATGCATTCAAGTCCTCCGGATGATGGTCGTCTGAGAGATCTTAATCCTGATGTTTTTTGGTTAACAGTTGATGAACAATTTCTTCTGCCAAGACCTGATGTATGGAAATATCCACCAATTAAATATAATGTTATTTATTCGTAATTCGTAATAACGAAGGAACCATTGAAAAAAAGTTCCCCATTTACAATTGTACGTTTCATGGCTATGCGAATTCCGGAATTTCCGGAATTTCGAATTTCACGTAATTTCGCCAAAATTTCGTTCCCATTATTTACCTCCCTACCCTCTAATCACGATATTTGTCTTGCAATTGTTAAGAAATTTGCTATTCATTTCATTTCCATCGTTTTCCTACCAAATAGTTGATTCAAATAAACAAAACTTATGCAAAAAATTTGTAATAAAAGTTTTATTCTAAAATTATACAGTGGAGGAGTCATGAATACAAATCACAATGCCAACAAATCTACCGCCCTTGTTCTTGCTGGCGGTGGCTCACGCGGGGCTTATGAAGCGGGAGTCATTAAGTATATTTTAGAGGAAATACCGAAAGTCAGTAATACCCGAACGTTTTTTAATATTTTTTCTGGCACAAGCATTGGCGCTTTGAATAGTTGCTTTTTAGCATCATTTGCTGACAAACCAGGTACAGCCGCAAAAGGTCTCATAGATTACTGGCATTCCATAAAAATTGATCATATCATTCATTTTGGTTTTAAAGAGCTTTTAAATTTGTTTAATACACTCGTTGGTCGTTCGGGAAACAATTCATATCTAAATATATATAAACGACCAACGAATGCAGCACATCCGCCAATTGCTGGCATATTTGATTCATCACCTCTGTTTGAGCAAATGAGAACAGGCATTTCCTGGGAACGAATCCAATCATGTTTTAATAATGGGTCTCTCAAAGGATTGTCTCTTTGTGCCACTGAAGTCTGCACTGGTAAATCTACTATTTTTTTTCAAAACAATACACAAAAGAAAAACATCTATAGCAGCGATCACTCAAAAGAAGCCAGATTTGTAAAAATTCAACTTGAGCATGCAATGGCATCATCAGCAATTCCATTAATTTTTCCTGCTGTTCAGGTGAATGGTATTTGCTATACAGATGGCAGCTTAAGACAAAATACGCCAATCTATCCTGCCATGCGTTTGGGTGCAGATAAAATGCTTGTAATTGCCTTGTCTCAAGATCCTGAAATTGAATTTCAAGCAGCCAGAAAAGGATGTCGCAGAAATCCTAATCCTGGCATGTTGTTTTTGCTGGGAAAAATTCTTAACGTTTTGATAGCCGATGCGCTGGATTACGAATTAAAGCGTGTAGAAATGTTTAATACGATCATCACAAGCGGTGAACAAATTTATGGAAGTGATTTTTTAAATAATATTAATAAATTAACAAAAGATTATAGAAAAACCAATTATCGCGTAATTGATACATGTATGATCCGACCAAGTCAAAATTTACATCAGATTGCCGTTGATTGTATTCGAGAAGTACCTGATGAAATTAATTTTCCAGGAGTGCCTGGAAAAATTTTAAAAAGGTTATTTCTCTCAAATATTTTTATTGACTCCGAGTTACTTAGCTTTTTGTTGTTTACACCGACCTATATTAACGCATTGATTGATTTAGGTTTTAAGGATGCCTCAACGCATGAGGAACAACTGATTCAATTTTTTGAAAAATGAGAAAATGGGGACGTTTGAATTTTTTAATTCCGAAATTCCGGGGACAAAATTCCTGCAAATTCCGGGGACACTGAAATTCCGGGGACACCTTAGAAATTCCGACCTAAATTCCGGGGACACCTTACTTAACTATTGATATATGGAATTCCGGGAACACCTTACTTAAAAATTCCGGGGACACGAATTGGGGAACTTATTTTTCGAGCATTCCTTACTTATAAGTGAGGCACATAGACGATATACCAGACGAATTAATTTTCGAGAAGGCTGGCGCGGTCATTTATGGCGGGGCAGGTTTTCATCGTTTATCTTGGATGAAAGAAATTTATTAGCATGTGTAAGATATGTTGAGTTAAATCCAGTAAGAGCCGGTTTAGTAAAAAAACCTGAAGAATGGCATTGGAGTAGTGCAGAAGCCCATATGAAAATCATGGATGATATCCTGGTAAAAGCAAAGCCATTGTGTGAAATAGTAAAAGGGAATTGGAAAAATTTTTGTCAATAGGTTCCAAAGAATCAGAAATGGAATTATTCAGGAAACATGAACGAACAGGTCGACCATTGGGAGAGGATTCGTTTATTGAAAAAAGTAGAGTTAATGTTAAACTGCAATTTTAAGCCTCAAAAAACAGATCCTAAAAAAAGAGGAGTTAAGTAAGATGTCCCCGGAATTCGGAATTCCGCACGGAATTTCAATTTCTTTATTAAGGATTAAACCATTATGAAAAAAATTCTTGAGGCATATAAACAAGGTAAATGTTCAACTGAAGATATTCTTCGAATGATTAACAGTCAAACAAATGCCAATGCTGTCAATGGTGATGGCGCTATGGCGTTAGGGGATGGCATATCCTCAGGTGCTGGCGGTGTTGCTGTTGGTGGAGATATACATGGCAATGTTCAAATTCATTTGGATCAGTCCAAACATCATGAGCAATCTATAGAAACCAACTATCTGAATCGATTAATTTCTGAAACCGGTTATCTCTCCCTTGAAGGTATTGATCCGGTTGCGGTTGGATGTGATAATGACGCCAGGCTTAATTTGGCTTCTATCTATACGGCTTTATTAACCGATCGATCCAAAGAAAGTCTTGAACAGGAATCATTCACGCATGAAAAAAAAATGAATCGACTCTCTGCCCTTGATTTATTAAACAAGAATCAACATCTTGTTCTGCTTGGCGAGCCTGGAAGTGGAAAAACAACCTTTGTCAATTTTCTCGCTTTTTGCATGGCAGGACAGTTCCTTGACTTTAAAGAAGCCAATCTGGATATATTAACAAGACCTTTACCGGATAACACTAAAGAAGATAAACAGCAGCAACAACGATGGGATCATGGCGTTTTATTGCCTGTGCGCATTATTTTGCGCGATTTTGCTGCGCGTGGTTTACCCCAAATTGGTAAAAAAGCCAGCTCAGAGAATCTATGGACATTTATTACTGATGAATTAAAGTCAGCATCATTGGGTGACTATGCGCATACCTTACGTGAAACGTTTTATTCCAAAGGTGGACTGTTGTTGCTGGATGGCCTGGACGAAGTGACTGAAGCGAACAAACGAAGAGAGCAGATAAAACAAGTGGTTACCGATTTTGTCAAAACATTCCATCTATCCAGAGTGCTTGTAACCAGTCGTACTTATGCCTATCAACAGCAACATTGGAAATTGCCCGGCTTTGATGAAGCTGTTCTTTCATCTTTTACTCAGGGACAAATTTTCCAGTTTATTGAAAGCTGGTATCATCATATTGGTGAAGTCAGAAATTTGAATAAAATCGATGCCAATGCCCGTGCAAAATCCCTTCAACATGCTATTTCCAACAGCAAGCGTCTGACAGAACTTGCAGGAAGACCTTTGTTATTGACATTAATGGCAGGTTTACATGCCTGGAGAGGTGGAGAGCTTCCTGAAAAACGCGAAGAATTGTATTCAAGTGCTGTTGATCTTCTTTTATATTGGTGGGAAAAACCTAAAATTGTTACTGATCCTCGAACAAATGAAGAGGTGATTCAACCCAGTCTTGCAGAATGGCTAAAAATAGACAGAACCCAGGTCAGGAAACTCCTAAATGAGCTGGCCTTTGATGCGCATAATCGTCAGTCGGATATCGAAGGTACTGAAGATATCCCTGAAAAGGAACTTGTCAATGGCTTACTGGATTTAAGCAATAATCCCGATGTCAAACCTGTACGACTGATTGAATATTTAAGTATTCGAACAGGTCTTATCATTCCAAGAGGTATAAAAATTTATACCTTTCATCATAGAACCTTTCAGGAATATCTTGCTGCCTGTCATTTAACTGATAACAATTTCCCGGAGACAATGGCAGAACTTGCTCGTAATGCCCCTGATCGATGGCGCGAAGTTGCATTGCTTGCAGGCGCTAAAGCTGCACGCGGAAGTGAATCTTTAATCTGGAGCTTAGCAGATTCCCTTTGTTATCATCAAGTTGATGATACAGATTGTCAATTGTCAGATACATGGGGGGCGCTTCTTGCCGGTCAGGCGCTTATAGAATCTGCTGATTTAAAAAAAATAAGCCCACCTAATAAAATTAAATTTAATCGTATTTGCCAATGGCTGGTTAAAATAATTCAGGGCAACGTTCTCCCTGCAAAAGAACGTGAGAGGGCAGGCAGAATTCTGGCGGTTTTAGGTGATCCAAGACCGCAGGTGACTTCTATCGATCAAATGGAATTTTGCCTTGTTCCTGAAGGTGAATTTTGGATGGGGAGTGATATTAACCATGACCCAAATTCTCAAAAGAATGAACAGCCTTTACATGAGGTCTATTTAAAACACTATTGTATATCACGTTATCCGGTAACCAATGCACAATATATGGAATTTGTCAATGATGGCGGTTATGTCAATCCCTTATTTTGGTCAGAAGCGAACGTCGCAGGTTATTGGAAAGATGGTATGTTTAAAGGATGGTTTGATAATAATCCTCGAAATCAGCCTGAAAATTTTGGCCATCCCTTTATCTTACCGAATCATCCGGTTGTCGGTGTTACATGGTATGAAGCCCTTGCGTTTACCAGATGGTTATCTGAGAAATGGAACAAACAAGCGTTGATTCAAGAACCACTAATCATTCGCCTTCCAACTGAAGCAGAATGGGAAAAGGCCGCAAGAGGGGGTAAAAAAATAGTGGATAGTGCTATTATTGGAAACATAAGGGACAAGATCTGGTTAAAAAAGTCAGCCATTGCTTACATTCAAAATGAAAATCCGCTTAGAATTTACCCTTGGGGGCATACATCAGATCAAGATAAAGCAGATTTTGAAAAAATGAATGCAGAAAAAACAGGAATTGGAACAACAAACGCCGTTGGATGTTTTTTTGAAGGTGCCAGTCCTTATGGTGTTTTAGAAATGATTGGAAATGCTTGGGAATGGACACATAGCTTAGATAAAAAGTATCATTATGTTGTTTCTGATGGTAGAGAAGATGAAAAAGTTGATAAGATTCGAATTGTTAGAGGGGGATCATATTTTAGTGATTTAGCCTCTGTGCGCTGCGCGCGCCGCCACTGGTACGGCCCTGACTTCAGGGGCGACTACAGGTCTTTTCGTGTTGTTCTCGCCCCGTCCTTCTCTGATCTCTGTAACTCTGATCTCTGAAACTCTG
>Ga0272440_1001414_pt1 | contig 19614 bp, 13 predicted proteins | sample SSMMMBAug17_FD_192440 | JGI IMG/M metagenome (GOLD analysis project Ga0272440, IMG submission 192440) | Marine sediment archaeal communities from Little Sippewissett salt marsh, Falmouth, MA, United States - SSM-MMB-Aug17 | ecosystem: Environmental > Aquatic > Marine > Wetlands > Sediment ...
AGATTCCCTCAAGAAGTAACTGGATTTCTATGTTTTTGATTTCTTCTTTCATGCGTGATCACTTTTATTAACGACAAAGCTCATCTTCTTCAAATTCAGATTCTGAGGTATAGGCAATCGTTTTTACGCTCCAAGATTTGGCATCCTTCATATTTGCTGAAAAGTAGTTAACACTTTGCCGAGTCCGAATTCCCCCCTTGAGGGGGGTTAGGGGTTCTGCCAAACAATCTGAGATGATTGTTGCTTTGAAAGATAAGTTCCCCATTTCGATCAACGGGGTCATTTACACCCGCCAAGCACCTTGTTAAAAAGTTCAGTAATCTGATTCTGTGTATAAGGCTTTGGAATGATCGCACAGAATCCATAATCCTCATAATTTGCCATGATCGGATCATTTGAATATCCACTTGATACAACGACTTTTGCTTTTGAATCGATTTTCAGCAATTCTGGAATGGTCTTTGCGCCTCCCAAACCACCTGGAACAGTCAGATCAAGAATAACCAAATCATATTTTTGTTGAGATTGATATGCTTTTTGGTATAATTCAATTGCCTGTGTGCCATTTTTTGCCAGTGCTGTTTCATAACCCATTCTCTTTAAAATCCTTCGAAGCATATTTAAAATGGCTTCATCATCATCCATAATCAGTATTTTTCCACAACCTTTATGCTGTGGTTCATTCATTTGTTCAATTTTTTTTTCGCGTGACTCAACAGCAGGCAAATAGAACATAAAAGTTGTTCCCTTGCCGAGTTTGGATTCAACTGATATATGTCCGCCATGTTTTTTTATAATAGAATAAGAGGTCGCAAGCCCTAAACCGCTTCCCTGCTGTTTGGTTGAAAAATAAGGGTCAAATACCTTTAATACATGTTCATTTTTAATACCAATTCCATTGTCTTGAATTGTTATTTTAACGTATTGCCCAGGGGATAATGGAATTGTTTCATCAGATATCATCACATTTTCCGCACGTATTGTAATCTCGCCGCCATCAGGCATGGCTTCTTTTGCGTTGATCATCAAATTTGTAACGACCTGACCAATCTGTCCTTTATCAACTTTAACAGGCCATAACTGTTTGTCGATACTAAAATCACAATGGACATGACTTCCTCTGACAACGAGTGATACTGTTTCATAAATAAACTGGCCGATGGATATCTCTTTCACAATCGGTGCGCCGCCTTTTGAGAATGTTAAAAGTTGATGCGTCAATGTTTGAGCTTGCTTTGCACCGGCTTCAACATCTAATAATACTTCATCCAGTTCATTCTTTTTCGTTAGCAACCCTCTTGCATAAGAAACATTACCGGTGATCACCCCGATAATATTATTGAAATCATGCGCAATGCCCCCTGCAAGGGTGCCAATGGATTCCATTTTTTGGGATTGCTGTATCTGATTTTCCAGTTTTACTCTTTCTGTAATATTTTGAAACACAATAACGACGCCGATAATTTTTTTATTACCATCGAAAATGGGCGCACCACTGTCTGTAATGATACGTTCTGTTCCATCTCTGGCGATCAAGAGGGTATTGTTGGCAAGACCAACAATTTTACCAGTTTTCAACGCTTTTTCGACGGGGTTATCACATCGAATGCGTGTCATTTCGTTGATAATATGAAATACTTCCTCAAGATGTTTCCCACAGGCTTCTTCGTGAGACCAACCTGTGAGATTTTCTGCTGAATCATTGAGCATGTTGATATTCCCATGAATATCAGTCGTAATAACACCATCACCAATGGATTTCAAAGTGGTATAGAGCTTTTCCTTTTCCAGGGCTAAAGATCGTTCTGCCTTGATGGCACGAAAAATAGCCTTTGTTCTTGCCAATAACACTTCCTTTATAATTGGTTTGGAAATATAATCATCTGCACCGGCTTCGAATCCGGTGATAAAACTTTTTGGTTCAGTCATGGCGGCTGATATCATTAAAATATAGGGTGCATTGTCTTTAATTTCAGATCTGATCCGCCGGCACACTTCAAAACCATCCATATCCGGCAAGAGAATATCAAGGAGAATCAAATGGGGCTGAAAACGCATTGATGTTTCAAAACCTGTTTCACCTGTAACAGATTGTTCAACCTTATATCCGGATGTGGCCAGTAAACGCTTATGACCTTGAAAAACCATTGGGTCGTCATCAATAATCAATATTCTATCCATTAATTTACCTCCATTGAATGAATATAATTTATGATTTCATTCATACTTTGCTTTAAATGAAAAAAAATTTGTTCACATTTTTCAAGGTCATCAGTTCTGGCAGCATTTTGAAGTTCATGACTGTATCTTGATGTCTCACTGATAAAAATTACTGAAAATAAGGCAATAAACTTGTGACTTGCCAGTACAATTCCCTTTGAATCTTTTTTTGAAATGGCTGTTTCGAGTATTTGCAATCTTTTAGAAATATGTATTGGAAAAGTTTTTAAGGTATGATGCAAGAACTCTGGATCATCTTTCGTTGTTTCAATAAAGTGCTGGATGTCTTTTATAAAATCCGGCCGATTCCCTTTAACCACAGGCACTTGATGATTGTTAATGGCCATATTCTTATCAGATGCTGTTCTTGATAATGACTTATCCTTTTCAGCATCAGCAGGCCATTTATTCAATAAAGCATCCATTTTTTCAAACAACAGTTCAAATTGGATTGGTTTTGAAACATAATCATTTACCCCGGCATTGAGAAATTTTTCTCGATCGCCTTGCATGGCATAAGCTGTAATTGCTATAACAGGGATTTCTGGATTAAATTTACCATTTTTAGCTGTTCTGATCTGTCTGGTTGCTGCAATACCATCTATACCAGGCATCTGGACATCCATCAAAACAATGTCAAAGGTATCTGTTTCCAAAAGATTTAAGGCTTCTTTACCATTTCTGGCTGTAGTCACGAGATAGCCCTCACGTTGAAGAAAATAAGTTGTTGTTTGTCGATTCAGGTCGTCATCTTCAGCAAGCAGTATTTTTAATTTCATATATTCTGTTTTCATTCCAGTCGAAGTTGATTTTTTCTGTGCATGTGTCTCGTTTTCATCAGGTTGTAAAAGTTTGTGCGTGAAACAAAAAATACTTCCTTTGCCTTTCTTGCTTTCAAACCAGATTTTTCCACCCATCAGTTCGACCAGTTCCCTGGATATGGCCAATCCCAAACCAGCACCAGCGTAATTTTTTGAATAGGAACTGTCTATTTGATAAAATTTGACAAATAAATTATTTTGAAGATTCTTTGGAATCCCGATACCTGTGTCACTGACAGTGAATAATAATTCATCCATCGGGGATCGTTTAACTGCAACGTCAATCTCCCCTTTATCAGTAAATTTTACAGCATTACTGATGAGATTTTTCAAAACCTGTTCAATGCGGTATTGATCACCTATCAGATATTTGGGTAATTCAGGTGACACCGAGATGCGCTTCGTCAAGGGCTTTCTGGCTGTAAGGGAGATCAATGTTTTATCAATTCGGTGCATTAAATGATCTAATTTGAAGGGTGCAGGGTTTATTTCAATTTTACCAGCTTCAACTCTTGAAATATCCAGGATATCATCGATTAAAAACAACAAGCGATTACAACTTTCAAGGATGTTGTTTAAATATTCGCTCTGTTTTTGGTTTAAGAGGCCTGCATGTTGGTCTTGAAGCATTTCCAAAAATCCGAGCATGACATTAATTGGTGTACGAATTTCATGGCTCATGTTGGCCAGGAACTCTGATTTGGCATGCGTTGCAACCTCAGCCGACTCTTTCGCTATCCGAAGTTCATCTTCTGCCAGCATTCGTTCTTTAATTTCTCTTTCAAGTTCTTTTGTTCTGGATGCAACTTGCCTTTTTAGAGATAGAAACCAAAAAAATAACAGCATTCCTGTAAGTGTAAAGGCAAGTATAAAAAAGAATAAATATTTTAAAATAGAAGCAAAAGATGTTTTGGGTGGTTCAAAAATACGAAGCCATTTATCATATATTTTTTTGTACTGACCCGTCTCCTTTACGATAAGTAACCCCTGGGTCAAACGTTCCAAAAGTTCCTGGTTACCCTCGGCGACTGCAATACAAAATGGCCTTTTGTATTGATCAACCACAACCGGAGACAATTCAAGATTGGTCAAATGGAGTTGTTTAATTAAAAACAATCCGATCAGTTTAGGCATCAATGCCGCATCTGCCTCTCCTGATGCAAGTTTTCTGAGGGCTTCCTGTAAGTCATTGATAAATACAAGTTGATTATCGGTGATATAATCCAATGAAAGGAGGTAATCATGCGCCTGATCATTTTTCATGACAATGATTTTCTTTTGTTTAAGATCTGTAATTTCTCTTAATCGCGATTTTCCTTTTTGGGTAAAAATAGCGTCATAAACAATCATATGCGGTGGTGAAAAATCAAATTCCTGGTCCCGCAATTTAGAATAAGCCATCATGGGAAGAAAGTCTATTACGCCTTCTTTCAGTTTTCTTCGCGCATTTTCCCAACTGCTGACCTGAAATGTTATGTCAACATCCATGACCTTTGCAACTGCTTTTATTAGCGCGACACCAAATCCATCGGGAAAACCCTTTTCATTAACAAAAGAAAAAGGAAAGTAATGATCAATAATATATGTTTGGATGAGATGTTCATCTTTGTAGGCACTGCTGGCAAAAGTGATTTTTGGGTGTGCTTTGATCCATGCCTTTTCTTTTGATGTTAAGTGAATATCAGCACAAGTGCTTATATTTGGGACAAAAAAGGAATTGAATAAAATAAATGTGAGAAGATATATAACTTTTTTTTGGGATTGGTCTTTATATTTCATATATTTTTGTAATTTTTTTTCTATTTTAAAGGCTTATTTATGTTCGTAGTAAACACAACGATCTGATTTTTTCCAAAAGCAAATCAATATTGACAGGCTTAGAAACATAATCATGCATCCCTGCCTCAAGAAATCTTTCCTGATCTCCATCCATTGCATAAGCAGTCAGTGCAATGATTGGCAGTTGTGGATTAAATTTACCTGACGTTGATGCTCTAATCTGTCTGGTCGCTTCAATGCCATCCATCTCTGGCATTTGGACATCCATCAGGATTATATCGATATTTTCCGAATCAAGAATTTTTAAAGCCGCTCTGCCATTATTGGCATGTATGACCTGATGACCTTCTTTTTTAAGATAATACGACATAGATTCGCGATTCAGTTCATCATCCTCAGCGAATAAAATTTTAAAACGCTTCTTAAATCCTTTTATTGTATTGGGAATCAGTTTTTTTTGATAATTATTACGATAAGGTTTATCCGCCGTATTCAGTTTTAATGTCACATAAAATGTGCTTCCTTTGCCAACTTCACTTTCAAACCAGATTTTTCCATCCATCAGCTCAACAAGTTCTTTTGATATTGCAAGTCCTAAACCAGACCCCGCATATTTTTTCGCATAGGAACTGTCGGCCTGAAAAAACTTTTCAAATATGTCTTTTTGCTGATATGCTGGAATGCCTGTACCGGTATCATTTACTTTAAATAGTATTTCATCGCTGGAATGTGTTTCTATGACTACTTCAATTATTCCTTTATCTGTAAACTTTATGGCATTGCTGATCAAGTTTTTTAGAATTTGTTCTATTCGTAGTTCATCTCCCAACATTGTGTCAGGAACATCGGATGAGACTTGGATTTGAGTGGAAACATCTGTTTTATTGGAAAGTAACACGATGGTTTTGCGCAATCTTTCTACCAACCGATTAAGGGAGAAAATCACAGGCGTAATTTCGAGTTTTCCTGACGATACCCTGGAAATATCCAATATGTCGTTGATTAAAAATAAAAGGCGATTTGTGCTGTCAATGATATTGTCAACATATTCATCCTGTTTCTTGTTTAGATGGCCCAGATTCTGATCTTTCAATATTTTGGAAAACAGATGAATTGCGTTTATGGGGGTTCGGATTTCATGACTCATATTGGATAGAAATTCAGATTTAATATTTTCTGCATTCTTAAGATCTGTAATGTCTGCAAAATTAACAATGCCTTTTTCAATTTCATTTTGATCAGTGAAAATGGGTATGGCGTTGGCAACAACCCAGGTAATATTTTCCTTGTCAGGTCTGTAGATCCCAACAATATAGTTGTTAATCGGTTTTTTTGTTAAAAACACTTTGTTTATGGGATAATCCTCAATTTTCATACGGGTTTCGTTCTCGTAAAGAAAACACCATGCATTATCATCAGATTTTTTTCCTGTCATTTGTTCAAATGTCAGCCCAATTATTTTTGATGCCATCGGATTGCTGAAAATAATACTTGTATCAGGGGCATGCACAACAACGCCTATTTGAAGATTATTCAGAGTTGATCTGTATTCTTTTTCACTTTGAACCAAATTTCTGAAAAGCAATTCATTTGGTTTTTTTACACCTGTTTCAATAATGGCTTTGTAAATACAAAAAAATGAAAGAATTTTCAAGTAATGCCCTGCAAGATTTGATAAATCATATACACTGACATAAAAAGTAAAGGCGAGTTCTTCAAGTATCGTCAAAAAAATGGATATGACCATCAGATAATATACATCTGTCTCCAGTTTAGATCTGTGTTGCCGAAGGAAAAAAAAAGCAGTAATTAAAATCATACAGATGACATATTCACTGAATTTTTTAAAAAATGTAAGGCCAGCATCTTCAACAAAGCACGTCGGAAAGACATTCCAGGAAAAAATAGAAAAAAATGATAAGACAGAAACTAAAAAATAAACGAGAAATATGTAATGAAAACGAATATTTTTATAAAAAAGAAAAGGGAAAATACAAAGAGAAATACTTTCAATATATCGTGCAGCTATCCATAATTGGGTTGCTGTGTTTGCACCATGACCGGCACCAAGTATGCCCATCCCCTTATAGCTGATTGTATGTACAAGATCAATGCCGCCAATAAATAAGTATGAGATTCCTAAAAAAATAAGCGCGTCATTCTGGATATATCTTTTGGCATTCCATACGAGAAGAAATACACTCCAGGCCACAATAATAGAAATTAACTCGGCAATTGTATGAAAAAACAAATAATTATATCTGCTTACAATAAATAATGCAATAAATACGAATAGTCCCAATATACAGGATGTTGATTGTTTTAGTAGATTTGTATTTTCTCTTTGTTTTGTATATGCATTTTCATTTACATTTTTTGTATTCATTTGATTCTTTCAAATATTAACAATAGACTGCTTAGATCTGATTGAAATGGATAATATTTGAAAATGGTATCAGTGTCAACCGCCAAATGAAAAGGGGACAGATTCATTACATTCATTAATAGTTTTACACCAGGTGATACTTATAAAACGCCACTGATCAACCGGTTAACCAGAGGCATTGTATTTGAAAGTGTTACTGCGAGACAGGACAACAGGAAAAATCCTAACAACCACTCAATCCAGATAATAACAGCATAATTTACACCAAAAAATTTGCCAGATATTGTTGTATCTCGATATCCAATTTTAAAGAGAATGACATAACTAAATCGAAAGGCATTGATCAATCGGTTGATATGCATGCGTTTTATTTGTAATGGTTTTTTCTCTGTGATAAACAATTGTGGTAAATCAAACAGTCGTTGTTTGAAAGTATGGTCATACTCGCCATCTGTTGCGGCATAGGTTCGGCTTAAGGCCCCATTCCACCAATATATCAAGGTAAAAAAAAGATGAAAAAAAGAACACCAGGCAGCAATCCACCATATTTTTGTTCCATAACCGGTAAATAGTCCCCAAAAATACCATTCCAGCTCCAATTGCAAGCGACTTAATGTAAAAAATCTGGACTGCCTGGCTTCATTTAATTCAATACATTTTCTCTGATAAATGACATCATTTTTGTCAGCCAGACGATTCTGGAAAATATCTTCAAACATTTGAAGTACTTCTGATATAGGTTCTATGGAAAGATCAATGATTCTTTGTTTATTGTTATGATTGAAATGCAGTTTGTCTGCAAAACTGTATATGCGATCTTGTTGACAACATATCCATTTGTCAATATGTGGAATTTGTGACCATTCAATATAAATATTCGATACATTCAGATAAGATAGCATGATTCTGTCAGTGCGTAGGAAATCAACATCTCGAAAGTTTGTAAATCCTTTGGCTGTGATCATTTCCATGGCAAGACTGCATGAAAATACTGCACGAATAAAATTAATATCTGACTTAAATGTGACAAATCTAAATATTACAGCACTATCTTCCTTACTTTCTTTATCCCCAAAAATAACACCCGAAAAGTCAACATCATCTTCAAAAACAACATCCTGAAAATGTGCTGAAGCAATCCAGGCATTGCGAAAATCCACTCGATCCTTAATTATCGTAGGGCTTTTTTGACTATACACATCCAATTGATTGACAAGACAGTTTCTAAAATCAACATATCCATTAAAACGTACATTTTTTATTTTTAAAATATCATAAAACTGAGTAGACTTGAAATATGCCAGATGATGAAAGGTCGTTTCAAAAAAGTCTACTTTATCATGGAAAACCGCCTCATAAAAATTACATTCCTTATGAAATAATATATTTTTTAACAAGGCTTCTGATTGAAAAATTGCTTTTGAAAAGTCTGACTTACCGCGAAAGGAACTTCCTGAAAAATCAGTTAACTGTTGAAATCTGATTCCAGAAAAATCTGCATTGGCGTTAAACATACTTCGTGAAAATTCCACTTCTTTCATAAAACATGCTTCTGTAAAGATCGCATGATCCTGATATGAAACATGAAAAAAATCAGCATCAGAATAAAAGGTTGCATTTGAAAAATCAGATTTTTGAAGAAATCTGGATTCTGAAAAAATTGTATCTCCATGAAACACAGCACCTTGAAAATTTGATGAGCCATGTATGACAATTTCATGAAAATCAATGTCCTGGGCGTTTATTTTTGAACTTACAAAGTAAACATTTTTTAAAAAACTGGTTTCCTGAAAAACGAGTTGGTTACCTGTAAACACGCTTTTGGAAAAAATGGTTGATCCATGGAATCGTGATTTAGAAAAAATGGTATTACCTTCAAACTGTACATTTTTGAACTGAATGCTAAGACTTTTAAATTCCGTGTTTGAGAATTCTGCCAATTTTGAAAACCTGGCATTATTAAAAAAAACAGTCCCGGTAAAAACAGTTTCACTGAAATTGACATTATTATTAAACTGAACTTCCTGAAATGATGCCATATGCATTTTTACATTTTTGAACAATACCGACTCATGAAATATCGTGCGGATAAATACAGCAACAGAAAACTCTGATTCACTGAAATCAATGCTTTTATAGAAATTTACATTGGTAAAGTAGGATTCTTTTACATATGATGTTTTAGAAAAATCGGCATCTCCAAACAATTCTGCACCTCTAAAAGATACAAATCGAAAACGCGCACTGGAAAATCGAATTTCCTTGCAATAAAAATGAGCTTTTATAAAAACGGCACCGTGCGCTCCAAAAAAGGCATTCTGACAGTCAACGATGCCATTAAAAAAGGCATCAACAAATGATGCTTTCCCATGAAACTGAGATTCCTGACATAAAAAACCATGTGCAAATATTGCATCAGAAAACCAGGTATCTCCTGTAAAAGTACTCCCCTGGAAATTTACCTTATTATAAAAAAATGTCCTTTCCGCTGAAATACTTCGATAGTTTGAAGAATCAATGCGAATTTCACAATTGACAATATTTAATAAATTATTGACAATATAATATGTTTTAAAAATTCTTTTGTTCGGGTCTAGTAATTGTTGCTTTTGATTGCTTGACCAATGTTGTGGAAAGTTACTTTTTTTGATTTCTATTTCTGGTAAATTTGAAAAATCAAGGCCGTCTGTTATAATTGATTCTTCTATGGATATGGTTTTATTTGTTTGTTTGATCACTCGGATCAGGTCAATACCTTTGATGACATGATGACGAATTGTTTTTCCCTGTTCGATTTTTTGAAGTATCTGACTTTTGGAAATTGGACCATTCAAGGCCTTTCTAACTTTTTCGGAATTGGCATCGGCTGTTTGAATGAAAAATGAAAAAATACAAAATGTGAAAAAAAATACAAGCGTATTTATATTCATTGGTCTCTCTTCAGACTTCGGTATTCTTGCAGGTGATGAAGTAATTCATTTAGAATTTCTTTGGGGTAGAGTTTATCCGCAAAATCAAACCATATGGGACGGGTGGCTTTTATTATTTCATCAAGTGCTTGCTGTGGAATTTTTACATCCTCAATGCCATAGTTAATCATGGCATTTATCGATCGTTTATTGTGCCGACGAACTGCTTCGGAAAATTCTCGCTCAACATATTCCTGAAAATATCCATTCATACGTTCATGATAATATGGACTGATTTTATTCCATGCCTCTTTTCTCAGAACAACAGTCCCTATTGCATATCGAATTTTGATCTGATGAACATATTTCACACTGGTATACATGTTTGCTGTTAAAACGAAAATGGCTGGTGCAATGAATGCTTCAACTGTGCTTTGTTTCAGAATAAGTTTGTACATACTCACATTACTACTCTCCGGACATGATATTTTCGCGCTAAGCCTTGACAAGACAGCTTTTTCAAGTTCACCATACCATGAGCCAAAAAGAACGCCTTTAAAATGTTCGAGATGTGTTATACGTGATGATCGGGTATAGATTTGATCAAAATCCTGTTCTGTCATTAACAGTAAAACATATCCGCGCTTATCCATGAGTTTTTCAAATCGATGTCGCATCTTTGAAATAACATAATCAAATTCTCCGCGTGTGCGAAATAGAAATGGCAGATTCAGCACAGACATTTCAGGACATATCATTGATGTACCATAGCCACTGATTCCACCGATGTCCAGTTCACCAGTCTCCAGTTTTTGAATAATACTTCGGTCATCACCAATCACATCACCCCAGTAGATTTTTACTGTGATATTACCATTGGTTACCATAGTAAATACCGGTAATATGATTTCCCGATAAAGCTTGGCCCAGCCCATATATTTTGGAACCAGTGTGCCGGCTTTCCACACATATTTATCCTGTGAAAAACCAACGACATCCGGTTCGGCTGAATCTTTGCTGTGAGAAATCAAGTACATTTTAATGTCACTGATTTCTTCCGAAGTAATCAATTGACTGATATCTTTTTTGCGACGATGCTTATTTTTATCGAAGAATCGGCGCCACTGTGCTGATGTATAGCGTGAAGGGGTAAACGTTTTTATTTTTTTGTTATTTCTATGACAGGCACCACACTTCTGAATAAACAAAGCACCTGCATCATCAGCAATGACATGTTCAACCCATGACATGGATAGAATAAGTGCTATAATTAATAACCAGGAAGCTTTCATAATTATTACCCTTTTTTTTTATATGAGCTGTTTCAATGTATGCATGAAAAATGCCATATAAATCAATGGTAATATCTGAAATATATTCCCTCAATTAATTTTGAAAACATTGAAATCATCAGAATTGTATTCAGCTTGTTAAAATAACATTTAATACATATACTTATAGAAACCAACCATCATTTGCGGTCATAGAATTTTTCATAAGTTCATTTCCGAATAAATACTCCAGCAGCCCATTTATTGTGTTTTATTTGAGTCAAACATTCAAGTTGCAGCTGTTTAAATTTACTGACCAAGAAGTGAGACTCCTCATTGGTATAGCCCGAACATAATATAAAGCCCTTGTTATCAATTATTGTATAAAATTTTTTTGCAAGGCTCATAAGTGTCGGTAATCTTAAATTGTCCATAATTAGTTGATAGGTATTCTCTGGAAGGTTATCGCTTCTCATTAGCGTAACACAATTTGTTAATTGATTGATCGCCACATTGGTTTTTGCTTCATATACAGCAACCGGATCAATATCTGTTGCAATAACACTTTCAGCACCTAACTTTGCTGCTGTAATAGCCAGAATTCCCGACCCGGTTCCTACATCCAATGCTTTTGTAACAGGAATATGACTATTGTTGGATAATATTTCATCAAGAAGTTTAACAACCAATGATGTCGTTGGATGATGACCATCACCAAATGCGGCACCTGATGAAAGTTTAACAGCAATTTTGGATAACATATTTTTTGGAATATTTCTGTTCGGGGGAACAAGAATAATTCGTTCTGAAAGCCTGACAGGTTTGTTAAATGACAATCTTACAAAAGCTGTACCCAGTTCATATGTAAAAACTAAATGCTCACTATTCACCAGACGATTGATTGATTGCATTATTTTTCGTCTGGGATAAGTGAATTGCGCAAATATTTGTGCCGGTGTGAGACGTTCAGTTGATGAAAGGAGCTTTATAATGGCAGCTTCAATGGCATTAGTCATTTCCGAAAAACCTTTGTCATAATTACACACATTCTAAATAACCGACCTGTCAGACAGGTCGGTTTTGCCTGAATGAATTAAATGTTTGCCTGATAGTTTCAAAAATTTTAAACAAATTAAATCATACCACTCAGACGATTTTGAATAATCTTTTCAGCTTCAGAAACAATCCTTTCAATAAGGGTTTTACAGTTCGGAATGTCATGAATTAATCCGGCTACCATGCCACATGACCAGACTCCGGTATTAACATCACCTTCAGTCATAACTTTTGGATAAACACCAACCACTTCTTCAATAATATCTTCAAATTTGATATTTTTACCCAATCTTTCTTCTTTTTCAAGAAGGCTTTCAACGGCTGAGTTATTCAGAACACGTTCTGTATTACGAAGGGGGCGCATAACTAATCGGGTATCCAGTTCTGATGCTGATAAAATTGCCTGTTTAACATTTTCATGTACCGGTGCTTCCTTAGTGGCAATAAAACGTGTGCCCATATTTATTCCTTCAGCACCCAACGCCAGTGCAGCAGCAAGACTTCGACCATCAGCCATACCACCGGATGCAACAAATGGAATTTTTAATTCATCAGCCGCACGTGGCAGCAATATCATATTGGGAATATCATCTTCGCCTGGGTGTCCGCCACATTCGAAGCCATCAACCGAAACCGCATCGCAGCCAATAGATTCCGCTTTTTTGGCATGACGCACTGAAGTGCATTTATGGATGACCTTAATTTTGGCGTCCTTAAATAAATGCATATATTCTTGTGGATTACGGCCTGCAGTTTCAACAATTTTAATGCCCCCATCAATTATGGCTTTGATAAATCCAGGATAGTCAGGTGCTGCAACTGTTGGTAGAAATGTCAGATTCACGCCAAATGGTTTATCTGTCATTGTATGACAGCGTTCTATCTCTTTTGACAGGTTTTCAGGGGTTTTCAGGGTAAGACCAGTTATAATGCCAAGACCACCGGCATTTGATACAGCGGCTGCAAGTTCTGCAAATCCAACATAGTGCATTCCCCCTTGAATGACTGGGTGTTGAATGTTAAAAAGTTGGGTTATTTTTGTTTTCATTTTGAACTCCTACTAATGCTTAAATTATTTGTAATTAAAATAGCCATAACATGTATAACAGAAATATGAGATTTTGTAATCCCAAAAAAAAAGGGCACTTTTAAAAAAATTAAAATATTACATTGATTTATGAATAAAATTGTGTATATAAATATCCTAAATTTAAATTTCATACAGAATGATACAAGGAGCTGAAAATGTCCAAGACAATTAATTTGAAATTCAAAATTTTAATCGGATACCTTGTGGTAACAATGATGGCGGTTGTGGTTGGCATGATGGCGCGCTATCAGTTTTCAACCATTAGTGATAATATGACTTTTCTAACGAGAGATGTTTCCACAGAGGTAAAATTGGCAAACAATATTTGCTCATCTGTTTTATCAACACGTTCTTTTGTTGAGAAATATCTGTATTTGAATCAAGCTGAAGATCGAAAGGAAGCTGAACGTCATATTCAGGATGTAAAAATGATCTTAGATATTGCCAAACAAAAGATCCAATCTCCCAAACGCATGGCCCCATTTCAAGTCATTGAAAACCTTTCCAGAAATTACATTGCGACCTATAACAATGTGGTAAACGATTTAGCATATGCAGATACAAAAAAGGAACGTATACTGAAACATGCCAAAACTATCAGACAACAAATATTTGCAATTATACAAAAGACCAAAGATACCCCTCAACATTTTGAATATATGACCAATGTTTTAGATCACTTTATTACCATTGAGAACAATATTGCAATATTTATAGCCGACCCACTTGTCACAGTTTCAGCAGATTCACAAAAACGAATCAGTCGATTAATCAACTTGCTGAAAAACAATCCGCCCCAGGCAGCCAGTGAATTACCGCCTGATATTGGCAAATACAGGGATGAAATTCAAGCATTGGATAAGATCAGGAAAAAAATAAAACATCAGGTTCAAAATATCTTGATTCCACTTGCGCCAAAAATGGAACTTCTTGCTGTTAATGTTGCGGATTATGGATGGAATGAAATTGATATTTACAGTATTGATTTAAATAATTCCATTGATTTTACAGATCGATTTATTCTGGCAATGATTGCTATTACTATATTACTGGGAATTGTTGTGAGCCTGATTTTATCACGACTGATCATTAAGCCCATTTCTGAAGTTGTTGATGGTTTAACTGGCAGTGTCGAAGAGGTAGAACTGGGCGCATCGCAGGTTGCTGAATTGAGCAATCAATTATCAGATCGTTCCGATGAACAGGCATCAGGGATCAATGATAAAGCCAATGATCTAAAGAGCATTTCAGATATTTCCAATCAAAACGCACATCATGCCAGTAAAGCGGATCATCTTGTAGCAGAAACCAATGTTGTTGTCACTGAGGCGAATACCTCCATTGAAGAATTAAATGCCTTTATGAAAGATATATATGAAGCCAGTGAAAAAACATCACAAATTATTAAAACAATTGATGAAATTGCATTTCAAACAAATCTACTGGCATTAAACGCAGCCGTTGAAGCAGCTCGGGCAGGTGAAGCTGGTGCAGGTTTTGCTGTTGTTGCTGAAGAAGTTCGAAACCTGGCTTTACGTTCGGCTGAAGCGGCTGGCACGACAGAAGACCTCATTCAAAGCATTACCGACAAAATACATGGGGGAACGTCACTGGGCGAAAAAACAACAAGAGCCTTTGAGGAAGTGACCAACAGAGTTTCGGGTGTTGGTGAATTAATCAGTTCGATCAGCGGGTTGTCAAAAGATCAGGCGGCTGCCATTGAGAAATTGAGTGCCTCAATGTCCCAAATGAAAGAAGCGGTTCAACAAAATGTTGAAAACGCCCGCGATTCAGCGACAGCTTCCATTCAAATGACTGACCAGGTAGAAATGATGAAAAGCTATGTTGATCAACTGGTGCATGTTATTGAAGGATTCCAGCATTCTGAAATTATTGAAGAGGAAGAGGACATTGATGATGAATAAATATCAACGCATTGGATTCGTTTTGATAATCATGTTTATCAATTTCTGCGCATGCACATATATCGAAAAAATTAAACGTCCATTTATGCCGAAAGCATCGACTGAATACAGCGAACTGAGTTATACTTTAAGTGGTAAAACGATCTTATCTGATGCAACACTGGCTGCAATTGTGTATGAAACTGATGACAAAATCAGAGCATTTTGTAGCCAAAATGGCTATGAAAAACTTGCCATTGGAGAGCTAAAACAACTCAAGGTAAAATATTTTACAGCCAATGCAAATAATGCACAGTTTATTGTTATTCGTGGCACAAGCAACTTTGCCAATGTCAAATCAGATATTTTGGCATCGCCGGTATTTGACGCGCTTTCACAAATATGGCTGCATAAGGGATTTCGTGATGCTGCCCTGGGCATATTTCATAATCTGGAAAATGCGTATCCAAGAATTGTGCCCGCTAAAAAAACAATTATTGTCGGTCATTCTCTTGGCGGTGCAATCGCGAATGTATTGGGCATTTATTTACATCAAAACAATTTTTGTCTGGATCGTATCATAACATTTGGACAGCCGAAAATAACCAACAAAAATGGTTTGGCAGCTTATTCAAATCTTCCGCTTTTTCGGGTTGTTGGTGCCGGTGATGTGATCACATGCGTCCCCCCAAAAACAAGAATGTTTACTTTTGTTCATGGCGGGCTTAAAATCAATGTGGATGATTCCCATATCTCTTACACCCATTTTGGCGATACAAAAAATGCCATCGAAGATGACCCTGTTTCTATTCATATGGATCTGGATCGCATTTCACGCGCCATGTATCACAAAATTTCATATTATATTAAACGTCTAAAACCGCATCAAGATGAGTTAATTAAAATAGTTAATTAAAATAGATAATCACTCAAAGTAAACAACCTTGCATTTCCTTCATGTTTTCAACACCTGTCAACTGCACATGTTTCATCTCATTTTTTTGTAATGCCCCGGGCACTTTTACTGGAATATAGTTTCCTGTTAAGCCGCGTGAGTGTTTGCAATCTGTTGACTCGACAATCATCCATTGCTTTATACCAATGTTCGCATGATAAAAATTCATTCTTTTTTGTTTGCCCAACTCACGAATTATTTTTGCCCTGGTTTTAATTGTTTGAGCATCAAGTGACTTTATTTGTTTTGCGATACAGGTGCCCTTGCGCAGAGAAAAAGGAAATACATGAAAATAGGCAGCTGGCAAACTGTCAAGAAGTGATAATGTATTTTCGAAGGCCGCATGGGTTTCAGTTGGAAAGCCTGTAAGCACATCAATGCCAATCGCAATGTCTGGTATGCTTTCATGAATCCGATGAACCAGGTCATAAAAGAAATCGGTTGTGTAGTGTCGATTCATATGTTTCAGCGTTTGATCATCACCACTTTGAAGGGGAATATGCAAGTGATGACAAATTTTTGATGATCCCTGCATTAATCCAATTATTTCATCTGTAATTTCAAGAGGTTCAATAGAGCTTAATCGAATCCTTGGACATTCAGGAATCTGCAATAATTCATTTAGCAGCTGTGCCAGTTGAATTGGAGGGGTCAAATCTCGTCCATACATTCCCAGGTGAATACCTGTGAGAATAATTTCTTGATATCGGTTATCTCGAATCTTTTTAACCAAAGCGACAACCTGCTCAACAGGTAAACTACGCGATGGCCCTCTTGCGTATGGCACAATGCAATAGCTGCAAAATGCGTTACAGCCATCCTGTATTTTAATGGTTGGACGGGAACGTTTTTGCAGGCTTTCCATGTACAAATGATTGTATGCTGTATGGTGTAAAATATCTGAAATAAAAATTTCGGGAGTGTTTGATTTTTGCTGATGCAGATGATTTTCGATACGTTGTGGCAATTCATGTTTATAGGCATGCCCGACGATCCAGTGAACGCCATCAATTTGCTGAATTTCATTTGAACTGATTTGCGCATGGCAACCTGTTACAATGATTAAGGCATTGGGATGTTTACGAATGGTCTGGCGAACCAGTTGTCGCGATTGCATACCCGCCTTTTGCGTAACTGTGCAAGTATTGATAATGGCATATGCGGCATGCCGACTTTTTGATGTAAAACCATTTTTTATAAGATGCCACGCAATGGCTTCAGATTCATACTGATTGACTTTACATCCCAGTGTTTCAATGGTAAAAGTCTTGTTCATGTTATTTTCTGAGATGTTCCAGAATTGATGGTAATTCCAGTACCGATAATACTTGAAAATCTGGAATGGGGTCATTGTCATAAACAGGCAAATTTTTTGGATTGACCCAGACTGTCGCCCCCAGGCCGGCAAGAATGCCGCCTGAAATATCAGTTTTTAGACGGTCACCGACCATCATTGCTTCATCAGGTACACAGTTTGCCATTTCACAAGCTTTATAAAAAATCGTTGGGTGGGGTTTTTCATCGGGTTCTTCACCTCCCACAATCACATTGGATCCAAACAGCGATTCTGCATTACATGCAGCCAATTTGGGACGCTGAATTGTGGCATCACCATTGGTAATAATGATGCCCGTATAAGACTGTAACAAATCCTTAATCATTACGTAAACATTTGGCGCAAACAAATAAAAAGCCAATCGTTCATTATGAAAGACAGTGTTCAGTTGTTTCGGAAGGTCAGGATGATTGATACCTTGAATGGCAAGTGCCTTTTGCCATAAGCCTGTTCGCCATGTATGAACATCAATAATTCCTTCCGGGTCAAAAGGTATGTCACCCAGCAATTTACGAAATTCATGGATCAATGCAGGTGTATGAATCGTAACAGCTGTTGATCGGGCAATTTGAGAAACAATCTCATATGTTTTTAAATCTGCGGATTCACAATCAATCAATGTATGATCCAGATCGAAAAAAATTGCTTTAATGGTGAGATCTCTTAATTGATCTGTTTGTTCATGATTTTTGCGCATTTGCAATACCTGTTTCATCAAATGTTTTAATTTCTGCAAGCACACGTGTTGCGGCATCCATGAGTTTCATGCCCAATGCAGCACCAGTGCCTTCACCCAATCGAAAATCCAGTTGAAATAATGGATCAAGGTTTAAATGTGTCAGCATGTAGCGATGACCTATCTCAACAGATTGATGTGATGCAAACAGATAATCCTTTGCAGTTTTGCAGAGTTCAACAGCAAGGAGCGCGCCAGCAGTTGATATAAGGCCATCACAAATAACAGGAATTTTATGAACTGCTGCGCCCAAAACCAGTCCACATAAGCCACCAATTTCAAATCCACCAACCTTATGGAGAACATCAATTGGATCTGATGGATCAGGGCGGTGCATTTTGATACTGTTTTCAATAATCTGGATTTTTCTTTCAAGCCCCAGGTCATCAATGCCAGTTCCTTTGCCAGCCAATTGTTTTACCGGATAGTCACTGTAGCAGGCAATGATTGCCGTTGATGGTGTTGTGTTTCCGATTCCCATATCACCAGTTCCCAAAACATGAATGGCTTTTTCCCGCATGAGTTCATCAACAATCTCAATACCAGCTTCAATACTTGAGATCGCCTGGTCTTTTGTCATTGCGGTTGTTTTTGAAAAATTGTGCGTACCATATTCAATTTTTTTGTGAAACAAAGGCAAATTCCTGTCAAAAGAATAATTCACCCCCAGGTCAGCAACACGAACACTTGCTCCGGCATCTCTGGCCAAGACATTAATTGATGCACCCCCTTGAATAAAATTCAGCACCATTTGTGGAGTAACATCTGATGGAAATCGACTGACAGATTCTTCGCAAACACCATGATCCCCGGCACAAACAACGATCATTTTGTTTTCGAGATGAATATCAATTTGTTGATAAATACCGGCCAAACGTGCAGCCATCAGTTCAATTTTGCCCAGGCTCCCATTGGGTCGGGCTTGATTATCCAGACGTTCATAGGCTTTCTTTATGAATGCCTGATCTACTGGTTGGATAGATTCTATTGTTTTGTTTAGTAATTTCATCATTCGTCCTTTTTTGTTAGGAATACTTAAATAATAAGTTCCTCATTTCTGAAAGAGTCAATTCTATTCATTTTGAACCTGGATTACGCTGAAGAAGATGAATAAGATGAAATCAAACACTTTTAATTCATCTTATTCATTT
>Ga0272440_1001415_pt1 | contig 19613 bp, 15 predicted proteins | sample SSMMMBAug17_FD_192440 | JGI IMG/M metagenome (GOLD analysis project Ga0272440, IMG submission 192440) | Marine sediment archaeal communities from Little Sippewissett salt marsh, Falmouth, MA, United States - SSM-MMB-Aug17 | ecosystem: Environmental > Aquatic > Marine > Wetlands > Sediment ...
TTAATAAGAGATCAAAGCCACATTCTAAAGTTAATTGAATATCTGAAAAGGAACTATAATTATATCCCTTGTTATTCAGTGAGGAAAAAACTTGGATTAAGAAACTCAAGTAATATAGGGGAAAAATTAACGACTTGATTATATCGGAAAGGCAAAAACATAATGGAATGAGTTGGTCAAAGGATGGCTCAATTTGCCTTGCTAGTCTGACAGCCTTGATACAAAATAATGAAAGCGAAAGATGGTTTGCTGATGATTACTTAGAATTCAAACTGGCGGCATGATTAATGATTTTGATGGCACAGGTCGAAATTTTTTCAAAAAATGATTTCTTATCATTGTCCAAATGATAATTTTTTGAAAGGATGGTTATAAAGAAGACTTATCCAGATACTCATAACTTATAACACGTACACATTTGCACAGTATTATCAAAGTGTTCAAAACGATGGGGTTGAATTCATTCGCACATTATTTGATTCTGCCAAATGCCCAATATGTGGAGCTTATAATTGTTATAAATTTTTAGGCTTCTATTTCAGACCTGTTTTTGATGAACATGGCACATTCTTTAATAACTTTCCTATTGCAAGGTTTAAATGTTTCCGAAAAGGTTCGAGCCTTATCGTTGAGCATAGAACCTTCTCTTTGTTACCATATCAACTTATTCCATACTGTAAGTATTCAATCCCATTTATCTTTAAAATTTTAGAAATGAACCATATCAATGATAAATCTATTATGGAAATTCAAAAGTTGTTATCAGAAGATGAAAACTCATATAATTATATTGATCTAGCCCAATCTACCATATATATATATTTAAAAATGTTATAGAACTTGCTATCAATAAATTACTGGCACTTGACTATTATGCTGAATTAAAAAAAAATGTACTTGATCTCAATGCATACAACGAAATAATTATTGCATTCATTACATTCGCATTGTCATTTGTTTGTTTTAAATTATCTTTTGAAATAAGAGGCCCTTGTGCCTTAGGATATGATTTTTTCCTGACCGGAGGTAGTTATATCAAAAACAGTCATTTTCTTTTTGGAACCCCATCTCAATTTAGAATGTAATTGGTGGACTTTTTATTTTCAAAGGCCTAAACCATTCATATCTGTTTCTAGTTGTTCTAGAGACTCTATACCTGCTGCAATTTTATCAAAAATCTCTTCAAATGATGATTGAAAAGATTTTTGTGTTGTTCCTTTCTAGCCCGACTTTACGAGTTATGAAAACCATCAACCATAACCCATTATATTCACTTACAATATGATCACTCTTGTACCCCCCAAACTTGACATCTATTCGTTGAGAGTAGCCCAGCCTGAATTTCGATGGTTGCCACTGGTTCTCACGACCTATGTGGGGACGAATATAGGAATACTCAGTTGTCAATAATCATTTGATTAAAGTTCGTCTCACATCTTAATAAAACCATGACCAATTTTTCTTATCTTATCCAATTGATCTTCACCACTATCAATCTAATCAAACTCATTGTTTATTCTTCTGATAAATACTGTTTCATTTGAAATATATCAAATAGTTTCTTCTGCTCCTCATCCATATAAGATACTACTGATTGACATACAGGTTCTTTCTTTTGTTTATTTGGAAATATATTTAGAACTTCTCTTATATCAAACAACTTTTCGTTCAGCTTGTTTATTGACATTTTCAGAGATGATTCTTTTACTTTTTTCATTATTAAAGATCGTAGTAATACAGATAATGAACAGTAAAATCCATGTACAAATATCATCCTGTCTGTCCAATGATACATTGGCAACCATGTTCCAGATTTTCTTCCTTTCATTTGGCTGAAGGTATCTTCTATTTCGTATTGACTTCTATATGATAATATAATCTCTTCTGTTGACCACTCATGATTATTTGTCATTATTATGTTTTTTCCTAAACAAGTATCCGATAGATTTGAGAACTCTTCTTCTTCTAATTTATATGACAGCCTCAATATTCCATTCCTTTCAGAGATAGTTGTCTTTATCAATTTCTTCATATGCTGTCCTGATAATATTCTCTTCACATTGCTTTTTACTGATTCTTTGGTTGGCTTTTTACCTTTTGTAATTTTCCCTGATATCCGATCCTCTATTTTCCTTTTCACTTCACTTAACCTTTCAAAGCACTTTTTTATTTCATTCTCTATTGATTGTACCTGTGCAGTATACAAGTTTTCATTAAATGAAACAATAATTGTTAGGTTTTTACCATAGATTTTCTTTTTTGTGCGATAAGCTTTAACTCCTTCAAGACTTGGATGTGATTGTTCTTTTAAAAGCTTACTTCTGTTTGAAATGTTAGACAGATCTTTATGATCATCAACTTTGACAGAGCCTACAAAATTAAAACATTCATTATCAGAAAACTTGTTGATATTCTCTTCTGAATTATTCCCCTTGTCAAATATCAAAGTCATCTTTTCTCTATTTGATAGTCTTCCCTTATAAAATTCAAAAAACTTCTCTAGTACTTGTCTAAACTCTTTTGAATCGTGCCGATTCCCTTCATATACATCAAAATATAAAGGAAATTGATCTTTTCTTGTACAAAACAATGCATAGTTTACTTGTTTAAGATCACTTCTCCCCTGCTTATTCTTTCCTCTTTTAGCAATATTACATCTCTGATTAAAGGAACCAATAATGGTATAAAAGTTTGTACCATCGTAAGTAGCGCATGACAAATCAATATCTTCAGTGTCAAGAATATAATTAACAAGTTTCATCCATGCGGAACGTATCTTATCCTCGTTAAGCTTTGACATATTATCCCAAAATCTTTGAGAACTTAATGATTCTCTGGTGACATTAGGGAAGGCTCGAGTCAGTATTGTATTATTGAACCAATTCCACATTGAACGTTTACTTACGCCATCAATTCCCCGGTTAATCGCTGCTATTATTAAATATAATCCAACTGATACACCTTGTTTTCTTTTTGAAAAAACACTATCAAGAATATTCATCATGTCAGTTTCTTTCGAAATCTGCAAGTAAGCAGCTGGCGCACCAAGTTGCAGTATCTCTGCATAAAGAGGTTGCGAACAAGGTTTCCCTTCAACAGCTTCAAGTATTTTGTGTAATGGTCCCAAATATTTCTGCCACTTTCTTCGAGGTTTTCCATTTATTCGTTCTGTCTCTTCAACGTAATAATAAGTTATCCCCTTAATTTTTTTTCGGGTTAAATATGCCATTATGAAGCCCCCTTTTGATAAATTGCATGTTAGGGGGTACAATATCATTGAATTTCATTTAAATCAAGTTATATTAGCATATTAATGAATTTAAAGTTAGGTGGTACGTATAAATGCTATAACATTTTAATAATACTATGTTTTATTTTGCCAAACAATTTAAATCGTAACCTCGGGCTAGATATTTGCTTAAGTGTTTCACCATTTTTGTGATGAATGACATTTATTGCTTGTCTGGGAAAATCGCATATGTACCTCATATTCAATAACAGCATCTCATCTGTGAAATATTTTGTCATTAAAAAATTGTGATCGTATCAAAGTTCATCTCTCCGATTCAAAAATCATTGCTTGACTTTTTACCTCACACAATACTAATAGATTTTTAATATATAATTATCTCTTGATCGTTAAAATAGAACGTGATTGAATGATAGGAAAACTAAGAAATGCTCTGAAAAACATAAAAAAACTCAGCCATTTTAAAGGATAAACAGATGATAACAAATAAAACATTTGATGAAATTGCGATCGGCGATGAGGTCTGTATGAGTCGAACGTTGACCAAAAGGGATGTTGACATGTTTGCCATGATGAGTGGTGACATGAATCCTACTCACTTTAGCGGGGCAATCATTGATGGTCCTCTTGCCTTTGACAATGCCATCAGTAAAGAGGCAGCGACGATTAAAGGCATTAGTACACCAGTGGCGGGTGAGGCTGATGTTTTTCTCGTTCCCGACCTGGAGTCAGGCAATCTACTGACCAAGCAATTGCAATATTTGGTGAATGCCGAAGCTGCCGGTATTGTATTGGGCGCGCGCGTTCCTTTTGTTTTAAATAGTCGCGCGGACTCTCGTAAGGCACGCCTAGCATCCTCCGCAGTAGCGGTCGCAGTCGCTCATGCCAGGCGCCATGGCAAAGTCCAAGGCGGTGCCTCATGACCGGTTCAATCTCAGTAATCAACAGTGGATCATCAAGTATTAAATTCTCTCTCTACCGAGAGGCAGAAAACAATTGTTTAAGTCAGGTCTTTCGTGGACAGGTGGAAGGCATCGGCGTGGCACCACAGTTTATCGCTAAAAATCCCAATGGAGATCTCCTTGATAAGCAAACCTGGCCCAACAACCCTGAATACAACCATGAAACCCTCATGACGTACATCATAAACTGGATTCGGGAGCATCGGCAGGCACTCAAACTAGAGCTGTTGGGCGTAGGACATCGCGTGGTACATGGTGGTACTAATTTCAGCAGCCCTGTGATTGTCAATGACAAAGTATTGGATAAATTGAAATCGCTTATTCCCCTGGCTCCTTTGCATCAACCTCACAACATTGGTCCGATCAGAACTGTTGCCAAACTGTATCCGAATCTTTCCCAGGTCGCTTGCTTTGATACGGCTTTTCATGCCACCAATCCCAGACATGCCAAACTGTTCGCCCTGCCTCGGGATTTGATTCGCGAAGGTGTCTATCGATATGGATTTCATGGCCTATCTTACGAGTATATTGCCGGCCAGATGAAATCGATTGATCCAGTTGCAGCCAAAGGACGTTTGATAGTGGCCCATCTTGGAAGTGGCGCCAGTATGTGTGGGCTGGTGGAAGGTAAAAGTATCACCAACAGCATGGGATTTACAGCCATTGAAGGATTGGTCATGGGAACCCGCACGGGATCTCTCGATCCGGGAGTGCTTCTCTACTTGATGCAAAACAAACAAATGGACGCGGCGGCGCTGGAAGAAATGCTGTATAAGCGATCCGGCCTCTTGGGTGTTTCTGAAATCAGCAATGACATGCGAATTTTACTTGAAAGTGATGATCAACAGGCCAAGGAAGCCGTTGATATTTTCATTTACCGCATTCAGCGAGAATTGGGGGCGACAATGGCAGTACTAGGCGGCCTGGATGCCTTTGTATTTACTGCAGGCATTGGCGAAAATTCAGCAGAAATTCGTTCAATGGTATGCAAAGGGATGGAATGGTTGGGTATCCAACTGGATGAAGCGGCAAACCGAAACGCTGGTCCCAGGATTAGCACCGACGACAGCCCTGTTTCTGTATGGGTGGTTCCCACCGACGAGGAGTTGATGATTGCCACGCACACAAAAAATTTGTTGGTTGGCCAAAAAACCCTTTGAAATCAAAAAACAGGGATCTGGCAATATGCGCAGAGGTCATCACCCTATCCTTTATGGTTGCAAATTGATGAATGTTTGTTTATCATGAATCTTAATCTTAAGAATCGGTCATATATGTATCGGAAAAACAAAAATTCTATAGATATCATTTAATAATAATAAATAATAAATCGTTTAAAACGAAGGAAAGCTCTGAAAATAAGTACCTCATTTATCATGTTTGACTGTTCAAGAATTAAACGTCAAGCATAAACGTCGCCAACAGTTTATGCTTTTTTTGAACCATGATGACACTGAATAAGATAAATTTAGAGTGTCTTTATTTCATCTTATTCATCTTCTTCAGTGTCATCATGGTTCAGAAGCGAATCAGCAAATATTGAATAATGAGGAGCTTATTTTCAGCGCTTGAATATCATAAATCATTAAATGCACATATCCACGAAAGGACGATATATGAAAAGTATTTTTATTTCAACAGTCTTAGGTCCAGACACTCCTGGTATAATTAACGCCATTGCCAGGACAACTAGAGGGCTAGGAGGTGAATGGGCCACCAGTAAAACTGTTAAACTTGATGGTCAATTTACAGCAATTATGAAAGTTGAAATTGACTCAGAAAATGAAACCATATTAAAAACTGAATTAGAAAAAACATATCCTCAATTACAGTTTTTTTATGCGCCTGCGTTAACAACTGAAAAAAAACCGCCTAAGATTGTTAGTTTGGAAGTTAAATGCAAAGATAAACCAGGTTTAACAAAACAAATCACCGGAGTATTACAGAATCTTAAAGTGAACGTTGAAAATATGGAATTCAATCGTTTTCATGTTTTGGAGATGGGAGGGAATGTTTTCTCAGCAAATTTAGATGTTGTCCTTCCAGAAAATATCACTGAAGATAACGTTGCTGATGAGATTGAATCCTTGTCTAACGATGTCAGGGTTAGAGTTCTATAATGACAATAGAAAATAGCCTTTTGCAAAAAAAAATGATGTAAAGGGCTATTTTTTATTCAAAACGTATCTGGTACTCTTTTTTCAAATCTTTTACAATGTCCTTGATGAATGTTTCATGTTTTCCTGGAATGGTTAGCGTCTGTTTATTACTATCCGACTCAACCGGACATCTTGCCTGAATTAACCTTTTTTGAAATTCTTCAAACACATTTTTTAAAGAAAAGAATAAGGTAATGAATGTCTGTTGCTTGATCGTAACAGATTGTTTTTCTTTTAATCCTTTTTTGTTTTTTTTGTTTTTTTCAGAAAATACTGAGCGGGTGTTATCTGCGATACTTTTCAATTTGGACTGGCCATGCTGGATTAAAATGGGCACTTTTTCGTTTTGTTCCAGTGTTTTGAAAACATCATCCGGAGAATCAATGACTTGAATGGTGGGTGATACCTGTGCAAGTTTGCAATTGTGCAGATCTTGCGTTTTTTTGGATTGGGTTTCCAACAAACCGACATGTTTATATAATGTAAATATTTCAGATTGCGCACACCATCCGGTGATTTCTGTAACGACATTTTGGGCAATCTCTCGTTTGCTCATTTTTTGAAGCAGGGCTACAATATCAAGGGATTCATTTTCCAATTTTTCATTAAGCACTTTTTTTCGGTTCAATTTCAAGATGGAGACTGTGCCATCGGTTTTCATCATATCGGCAAACCTGGATAATGTTGCAAGAAGTCCACCGGGATATAATTCTGAGATGACCTGGATCTCAAAATTGGGTTGAATCCAAACATCTGGATCAGGCAGTTGCTTATTGACAATCCGAAAAAAATAATCATTGACTTTAAAGGCTTTCAGCATGTTCAGGGATGGTTTTATTTCTGCGCTTTCCTTCATTTCATAGGCCAGTTCTACATAATTCATGATCAGCGGGATACCTTCAAGAAAACGTTCTATGAACCTGCCTTCAACTCTTTCAAAAGCATCTTTGTCGGTTTCATTTATTGCAATAGCTTTCCGATTTGTCTGATGTTTAAATTCAGTAAAACTACCATAGGTTGAATATTCTTTGTTTTTCCTTAAATGATTCGGTATCAGAAAAAATGGGTCATTTTTTTTGAGATACGCAATCAGAGATTGCGTGCTATACCAGACATTGCTTTGACAGTTTTTTAAAACATTTAGTATCGTTTGTCGTGATTTTTCATAATTCAACTGTTTCGGAAGACTTGAATTACAGCCATAACTTAAAAATCTGTCCAACCTTCCCAAAATACTGGACCGATACAATTCACTTTGACATGGGTATGAATTCTTCAATAATGTATCCAAAATGTTTTGTTCTTGCTGGATGGGTTTCTGATCAATAAACGCCATGTATTTTGCATTGGACACTTTAATGTAATTGTCCGGATAGGAAGGTGACATACTGTAATATCCCATATATACGCCTTTCGTATCAAAAGATACCAGACCCATTTCACGTGCTAAAGCTTCCACAAAATCAAGCCAGGTATTAGGAAAAAAAACTTGATAGTCAGGATCATTCTGGGTGATCATCAGCTTTATCAAGCGGTTATGGTCTGCCTTTGGAAGTTGATTGTCTCGGTGCGTCCTTTTAATAGATTTGTTTAAAACATAATTAACATAGGAATGCAGATCTTGCATGATATTGACTGATGGTTTAAATATTTCATTTTTGTTGATTTTGATTTCAGCTAATTTCATTGAAGTGACTCCTTTTTCTTAAAAAGTTTTACAGCGTAACCAGATTTTTTCACGACTGTTTCAACCTCAGAAGCTTTGTGTAATGGAAATGCAATAAATTCTTCTGATAGCAATTTATAATTTCCAGAAAGAGCTTTTTCAACTTTTACACGCAAGCTCAAATCTTTGATTTGTGCAACACATAGATTTTTATGAACTAGACATTGTCCTCTTTTCTTTTCAATGGATAGACACATTTGTTTATAAAGGTCTGAATTTTCAACCAACCATTCAAAAACAGGCTGATTTTCAATGGCTGTCCAATTTTGTCCTGCTTTGATCAAGTTGGGCATGGCGATCAGCCGGGCTTTTTTCAGATAAAAATCCGATATTTTTGAAATGTGGACCAACTCTTGAAAGGGAATGGTGTTTAAATTGATCATAACAGATTGATCCCTGGCAATCTCAATAAATCCATCTGGAACCAAGTCCGAATCATCCATCTCATCTTCAACAGCATAATAAGTTTTTTTTCCATGGGTATATTGTTTCAATAAACCCGATTCCCATGCAATCTGACAGATTTGTTTATATGAAGGCAATAAATGGTCATGACAAAAAACATCCAAAATATGTTTCAAATCATTGGGCACAAACCACATATTGCTATTTAACTGAGAAAAAATATATCTCCATTTATCAAGGATTTCCTTTTGCAAGGGGTATAATGATTCCCTTTCAAACACCTTTTTCCCCAAGGAGATATATTGCAGATTTTTTAAATTATTCAGCGTAAATAAATTATTTCCCACTTTAATAATCTTATCTTGCAAGTGAATAACGTTGTTGTCATTTTTCGAGGTTGTCATATTGACAAGCATGTTGCGAATCATATCAACATGATGCGCGTCCGGATCGTCAAATGAGACTCTTGAATCGATTATTGGTGGTAGAAAAGGAACAAATTCATTTGGAAAGATAAATCGCAACCGATCTAGCTTTGAAGAACGTTTACTTGAGCGTTTCGGTTTTTCTGAAACCAGCAGTACGCCTTTTCGGACCATATTATTGTGAATATTTCGATAGGTGTCTTTGTACTTTTGTGTTGCTGTTTGAAAAAAATCATCGGGTTCATTGACATCATAAATTCTGTCAAAAACAGATATATCTTGAATTTTTTCTTTATAGTTCAAAAAATGAAGCAAACATTGTTCTTTTATGTTTAGGGATGAAATCGCTTTTTTCAAACCCAGATCAGATAAAAAATAGTTTTGAAAAACCTGTCGGCTACTGATTTCCATGGTGGAAAAACCGCGATTTTTTGCAATGGCTTTAATATCTGCATCAGAAAGGTACTTATTGCACATATCCTCAAGCATGTCTTTCGGGTTCATGGTTTTCTCCTCTATACATATTTAATGGTGTATTCATAGCCCTGTTCACATAAAAATAACTGTCTATTTAACGCAAAGTCCTGTTCTACAGTATCTTTTGAAACAATGCTATAAAAAAAAGCCTGATTTTCTCCAGGCTTTGGCCTGAGAATACGTCCCAGGCGTTGGGCTTCCTCCTGACGCGATCCAAAGGTTCCAGAAATTTGGATAGCAACCGATACATCGGGTAAATCCACTGCAAAATTGGCCACCTTGGATACAGCCATTATACGAATATCCCCCTTTTTAAATTGTGCGTACAATGTATCACGTTTCTTTTGTGATGTCTTTCCGGTAATGATAGGAATGTCGAGATTGTCTGCAATGGCTTTGAGTTGATTGATATACATGCCAATTAAGAGGATTTGCCTGTCTGCATGTTGATTTAATAATGATTTGACAACATCAATTTTTAATGGATTCTCAGATGCAATTCTAAATTTGGCACGACCATTGGCAACCGCATAATCCATTTGAATGTTTTGATCCAAAGGCATCCTGATTTCACAACAATTGGCGGTTGCAATCCATCCCTGATTTTCCATATCTTTCCAGGGGATATCTACTTTTTTGGGGCCAATCAACGCAAATACATCATCTTCTTTGTTGTCTTCACGCACCAGCGTGGCTGTTAACCCTAATCGTCTTCGGGCTTGTAATCCGGCTGTTATCTGAAAGACAGGTGCGGGCAACATATGAACTTCATCATAAATTATCAAGCCCCAGTTACGTTCATTAAAAAGTTCAAGATGTGGGAACTCATCTGTGCTTTTTTTTCGATACGTCATGATTTGATAGGTTGAAATCGTAATGGGTAAAACTTCTTTTTTATTTCCGCTGTATTCTCCCACCTGATCCTGTGCAATGGTGGTTTTATCCAGGATTTCTGCTTTCCATTGCCGAATGGCTGTAACGCTGGTTGTCAAAATGAGTGTTGAATTTTGAATCTGATTCATACAAGAAATGCCAACAATGGTTTTTCCCGCACCGCAGGGCATGACGATCACACCTGAGCCCCCAGTTTTTGCGCCGCCTGCATGAAAAATATCTGCCGCATTTTTTTGATAAGGACGAAAATGAAAAGGCATTCCGCTGAGACAACAATCTCTGACTTTAAATTCAAAGGTTTCCCCAGTTGTATAACCTGCAAGATCATCCGCAGGATATCCTATTTTAATAAGGTTTTGTTTGATTTTGCCGCGATTGACTGGCAATATCAAAAATTCATTATCGGATAGTCGATCCACCAACAAAGGATGAATCACTTTATTATGGGCCAGTTCTTCTGCAAGAATGGCAGTATCGGTTTCAAGAATAAGACCGCGCGTGTCACGATTTAATTTGATACGCCCATATCGCGATGCAAAATCTTTAATTTCAATGCGGATATGTTCAGGAATTGGATATTTTGTATATTGATCCAGTGTATCTAAGACCTCATCAATGAGAACACCTGCTGCACAAGCATTCCAGATGGACAGTGGGGTGATACGATACGTATGAACATGTTCCGGAGATTTAATGAGCTCAGCAAATTTAACCAATCCATTTCGGGCGTCAGCATAATGTGGATTGTGAACTTCAAGCAATACAGTATGATCACTTTGAACAATGAGTGGGTTTGCTAAGGGAGATACGTTTTTTGATATCATAAAATACGCCTTTCTGTTTGTTTATATTTTGAACTGTTAGGGACGTGGAAAAAAATAATCATACCAAAATCCCTATAAGATGAAATAAAGACACATTAAATTCATCTTATTCATCTTCTTCTGTGTAATCATGGTTCAGAAACGAATCAACAAATATTGAATAATGATATCTATCGAATTTTTTTTTATTTTTCCGATACATGAACATAAAAGCGTTGGTCTCCAGCGGTTATTCCAACGATCCAATCATGGCCAATTTTGAAGCAAATGGATTTTGCGGTGTTGGGGCGAAACCATATACAAAAGGTTTACTTGCAGATATTTTAAATAAAATTTTCGATGATGCTAATGATTACTTAGGAATGCTCGGAAAATAAGTTCCTCATTATTCAATAAATGTTGATTCGTTTCTGAACCATGATTACACTGAAGAAGATGAATAAGATGAAATAAAGACACTTTAAATTCAACTTATTCATCTACTTCAGTGTAATCATGGTTCAAAAAACTGAATGAACATTTATTTAATGGGGGTACTTATTTTCAGAACGTTCCTAAACAGAATCAATGATCGTATCTTTCAGTTGCGGGTAATAGTGTTTCTTTTTGGCAGCCTGTCTAATCGTGTTCGCCCATTGTCGAAATGAATCCACATTCTTCAGTGTATGATCCGCATTTTTTGCATTGCCCTTTTCGGCAATCTCCCGGATACCCTCAAGTGCCTGTGCGTCCGCAGGAAAATGCATGGGGATCACGCCAATATCTTTTGGTAAGTCATTAAATATCTTCCTGGAATGTCTTTCTCGATCACAATCTTCTAAAAATTTTTCCAGACTGAAAAAATTAAGACTGCCCAAAGCCCCCATCGCATGCCTGATAATATGCACACCATATTTGCGCAATGTATTGCGACTTAATTCTGAATCAAGAATCGCCTGGGAAGTAACATCAGGTAAACTCGTACTCCCTCCTGTTTGAGAGGAAGGAAGTTTTGTAACCCATTGATTGAGCCGGGCCAGGGCAGCATTGATTAATGTCTGATGTGGAGAGCTGTAAGAAAGATTGCCATCTGAGCCTACAATACTGGGAATACCACAGTGTATACACGATATTCCCGGGTTGATGGTTTGAGCGATAACCATCATAAAAAGAACTTGAGCATGGTTTTGTGTCAAAAAAGACTCCGGACTGCCAGGCGCAGATACGCCAGCAAGGCTTTGGTCGATCAGTAAAAGATTGTTGCCTGTTCTGGCACTTCTCAAAAAGGGATCTACCATGTTATTCATAGGCGTTAAGGAAGTGATCAGACTCGTGCCATCCATCCAGGAACCTTTGTCTTTGAGAAATTTTACCTCATCATTGCTCATGGTATTGGTCGTTATCATCTTGAGGCCGTGATAACTTTTCTCCATCAATTGAGCGATCTCAAAATGAGAAATGCTCTTATCGCTGGCAACCGGCAGACTGAAAATACCAACAACATCTTGTTGTTCACTCACAGTCAGAATAATATGTTCATACTCCTCCCGATTGGCCGGACGTAAGTCTTCCTCTCCAGCACGTTTTAAAAAAGGTGATGTTGCCCCTGTACCAAAAGTATTTATACCCGGATCTTCAGACATGTTTCGAGGTACTTGCTCCAGGCAGTGATGGATATAATCCATTTTCAGTGGAATAAAAAGTGATGTTTCATTGTCGAAATCAATGGCATCAGCTTCCATAAGAAGATCCATAAGAGTTTGATTTTCAATGATATTAATACCAATTTCAGAAAGAACGTGCTTAGCGTTTTCATCAATGCGTTGATAAATAGCTTTCTCAGCGATCAGATGGTCAATATCCGCCATACGATGCCGAACTTTTTCCAACACTGTTTCATCGGTTATATGACTGAGGAGGTCTTCATAAATCACTTTCGCCTTGTTGAATTCCGATTCCTTTTCCAGGGTAATTCCCTGTTCAAAGGTTTCTTGTGCCATTCTATTTGTTGTTTTCAATGTTTTAAAATATCCAAACTATAAAATTGAAAGTAAATATCAAAAAAGAATAAAAAAAGGGGACGTTCCTTGATAAATTGGTATCGTTGTTGATTGGTTTAAATCAATATATCAAGGAACGTCCCCTTTTTTAACTTATTTTTTCTATACGTTTCCAAAAATAATATGGAAACGTATAGTAAAAATTTGAAATTGAATATTTATGACATGTCAAAATTGTATAGAAACATTTATATCACTCGTGGAGCGAGTTCGCCATTTGCATAACGTTGAGACATACTGTCCAAAGAAATGGGCTTAATTTTTGAAGCCATACCGGCACAACCAAAAGCTTCATAACGATTTTTGCAGATTGATTTCATTCCTTTTGTTGCTTCTTTCAAATATTTTCGTGGATCAAAAGCAGATGGTTTTTCATGCATAAATTTTCGGATTGATCCTGTGGATGCCATTCGCAAGTCTGTATCAATATTAATTTTTCTTACACCATTTTTAATGCCTTGAACCACTTCTTCAACAGGAACACCATAGGTTTTACCCATATCACCACCAAAAGAATTGATGATTTCCAGCCAGTCCTGTGGTACAGCCGAAGAACCATGCATGACAAGATGCGTATCTGGAATACGTTCATGAATTTCTTTGATACGATCAATTGCAAGGATATCTCCAGTTGGCGGTCGTGTAAATTTGTAAGCACCATGACTGGTGCCAATCGCAATTGCCAGGGCATCGACCTCAGTTTTCTTGACAAAATCAGCAGCCTGTTCAGGATCAGTCAAAAGCTGATTTTTGGACAATTTACCTTCAGCACCAGACCCATCTTCCTCGGCAGCCATTCCAGTTTCCAACGATCCCAGACATCCCAGTTCACCTTCAACTGAAACACCACCAGCATGGGCCATATCTACCACTTGCTTGGTCACTGCAACATTATATTCATAGGTAGATGGTGTTTTCATATCAGGCATCAAGGAACCATCCATCATAACAGAACTAAAACCACTTTGAATGGATCGAAGGCATACAGATGGATCTCCACCATGATCTTGATGCATGGCAAGTGGGAGATGGGGATACATTTCTATTGCTGCCAATATCAGGTGACGTAAAAAGGGTTCACCTGCATAAGAGCGGGCGCCAGCAGATGCCTGAACAACAATGGGGCTGTCTGTTTCATCGGCAGCTTCCATAATCGCTTGAATTTGTTCCAAGTTATTGACATTGAAAGCGGGGATGCCATAATCATGTGATGCCGCATGATCTAGCAGTTGTCTTAATGAAATAAGCATAATTTTTCCTTTCTTTGATTGATGAAGTTCAAAGGAAACGTTTTTACAGTAGTCAAGAAAATGATCATAAAAGGAGGTCCCTATTATTTTCTTTTTCTTTAATACTGTGTATTCGTTACGTCATAAACTAAGTGATCTTTATCTAAAAATGAATCGGGCAAATCAAAGATTTACCCGACTCTTTTATATAATTATGAAAGCCCCGCCGCTTCCTCTTTTACCGAAATTGCCAACTTGTATAAAACAGTCAAAACCAGCATACCAATGGCATAGATACCCAGTGTAATCATAATTTCAGGAATGGTGGGGATGTATTCATTGACGTGATGTAAGGGGTTAGGCACAAAACCACCAGAAATCATACCCAGTCCTTTGTCAATCCATGTGCCAATAAATATGGAAGCACAGGCTGCTGCCAGGGTTGTTTCATTGGTTCGTACTTTTGGAATCAGTAGCATAAAAAAACCAGTAAACATCAGAATCATGGATAACCACATGAATGGCACCAACGCGCCTTTTCCATGTAACCCAAAGAATAGATATTTTAGATGATCCATATGTTCTGGGATCTGGCTGTAGCATGCGACGAAAACTTCACAGAAAAAGAAAAATATATTGATAATGATCGCATAGGTTGCAATTTTTGCAAGCATTTGAATGGCTTCGTTGCCAGCATCAAATTTTGTGATCTTGCGAAGCAGCAAGCACAGTAAAATTAATAAAGCAGGGCCTGCGGCAAATGCTGATGCTAAAAATCTGGGTGCCAGCACTGCGGTCAACCAGAAACCACGTCCTGGTAAACCACAATATAAGAATGCGGTAACTGTATGAATACTGACTGCCCAGGGAATGGAAATGTATATAAATGGTTTTACCCATTTGGGTGGCGGTAAGCCTTTGCTTTCTGCTGATAACGCATTCCAGCCCACAATCACATTTAAAAATAAATAGCCATTTAAGACAATCATATCCCAAAATAACATGGAATGGGGTGTTGCATAAAAGATTACATTTAACATCCGCTGTGGTTGTCCAAGATCTGCAAGGATGAAGAGCAGACACATGGTAACCGCTGCGATGGCAACAAACTCACCCAGTACTGTTATTTTTCCAAAGGCCTTGTAATGATGAAGGTAATAGGGCAAAACCAGCATGACTGCCGATGCAGCAACACCAACAAGAAATGTGAACTGAGCGATATAAAATCCCCAGGAGACATCACGACTCATGCCGGTGACACCCAGTCCAAACCAGAGTTGGTACAGATAAAATACAACTGCCACGCCGATTATTGACATCAATACCATCAACCAGGCCCAGTAATTCTTGCTTCCATTAAGTGCTCTTTCAAGCATAAACACCTCTTTATTTTCTTAATTGCTCTAAATAAAGAGCAATTTAATCCTTAAACCATATAGTAAATTTGTGGACCTGTTCCCAGCCCTGGTTTACGTCGGATCACATGGCTGGATTTGAGTACTTTCCGAACAGTGGAGTTCTCATCATCCAGATCACCAAAAACGATCGCGCCATCCGAAACTTCCGCACAGGCTGGTTGTTTACCCTCTGCCAATCGTTCAGCACAGAAATTACATTTTTCCACAACACCTTTCATGCGTGTGGGAAAACTTTCTTGCGTTTCTTTGATAAATGGCCGGGGGTCCCTGAAATTAAAACTTCTGGAACCATAAGGGCAGGCAGCCATACAAAATCGACATCCAATGCATCGATGAAAATCCATTAAAACAATACCATCTTCACGCTGAAATGTTGCTTTTGTAGGACATGCTCGGACACATGGCGGATTTTTACAATGATTACATAAAACAAGAAATGGTGCATGTTTGATCGCTTCAGACAAATGCTCATGATGTTGTCCAGGAAATGCATGGTGAAATTCTTCATCCCAGATCCATTTTATTTCATGACGTTTGTTCTTCAGTTTCGGAACATTGTGCAGTTTATGACAGACGTCGATGCATTTCTGAGCTGTTCCATCATGGGCCATTTTTTTCACATCAATTACCATTGCCCATCGTTTGGCTGTTAAAACATCTTTACCTTGGGATACTTCGCCGATGGGTGATGTCTTTGTCTGATGCCCGCCTGCAGCCAAAACATCAGTGACTGGCTTCAAACTCAAACCGGCTGCTGTAACACCGGCAACCTTTAAAAAGCTTCTTCTGCTATTTTCCATCATTTATTCTCCTTCGGCGCGATGTGGCAATCCCAACAATACGGCCTGACTGATGCATAATTATGGCATTTATCACAAAAATCAGCCTTTGTCACATGACATCCCATACATGAATTTTCACCAGTGGACAGGCTCATGTTAAACTGACGATCACCTGCAGTATAAACACGTTTGGCATCTCGAACAACAGTGTCACGCCATAAATCCAGAATTGCCATATGTTCAGCTCTCATATATGGTGTTGGTGCGATACACTGCTTTGCCGCCTTTGCTTTATCAGACAATTTCAGTTCCGGTGCTGGTGCTGCTTTTCCCATGTTAAACCAGAATGGAAAACTGATCAATGCGACAAAAATAGCAAGGCCGATCACCACCATTTCTCGATCATATATTTTTTTATTCGGCATCATCACCCTCCATTGATTTCAAGGGATCTCCTCTTAAATCGGTTTCCCTTTCTTTTTCACCGGGCAGGACCAACGCATTGGCCACAAGCTCATGCACACCGGTGACTTCGACATCAGGCACCCAGTATTCAGTCAATGTGGGCAAAGCCGCACGATCAATTGCACAGATACAGGCCAGCATATTCACTCCATGTTTTTCGTGCACATACTTGACTGCATTGGCTCTGGGCAACCCACCTGCCAATCGCAATTCCATATTTTCACCGGCATTCAGGCCTGCGCCACTTCCACAACAAAATGTCTGTTCGCGGATTGTATTGGATGGCATTTCATAGAATTGGTTACAGGTTTCTTTGATGATATATCGGGGTTCATCCAAAAGCCCCATTCCGCGTGATGGATTACAGGAATCATGAAATGTAACGATTTTGCCATCATTGCGGCTTTTATCAAGTTCGAGTTTGTTATGCTTAATCAGGTCCGCTGTGAATTCGGTAAGATGGACCATTTTGGTGGATGCGGCATTTTCAAATCGCGTGCCTGTAATTGGAGAAACCGGGGTTTCCAGAAAATCCGCAGGACCATTCATGGTATCCATATACTGATGGATTACACGCCACATATGACCACATTCTCCACCCAAAATCCATTTGACACCCAGACGTTTGGCCTCAGCATACATTTTGGAATTCAGGCGTTTCATTGTTTCATGTGATGTAAAAAAACCAAAGTTTCCACCTTCTGAAGCATAGGTACTCCATGTGACTTCAAGACCATACTTGACCTTTAAATAATGAAACAGGATCATGTATCCCATGCAGGTATATGTCCCCGGGTCAGCGAAAACATCGCCTGAAGGTGTAATAAAAAGGATATCTGCACCTTTTTTGTTGAAACTGGGTTCAATGGCAAGGCCGGTCAAATCTTCAATGTCTTCCACAAAGAAATCCAGCATATCTTTAAATGCATGCGGCTGAATCCCCAAATGGTTTCCTGTGCGATAACAATTGGCCACTGGTGTTGCAATCCAATCGATGTTCAGGCCGATAAGATTGAGTAATTCACGTCCCATGATTGTGATTTCAGCGGTATCAATACCATAGGGACAGTAAACAGAACATCGTCGGCACTCTGTGCATTGAAAGAAATAATACCACCATTCTTTTAGCACATCGATCGTTAATTCTCTCGCACCATTTAAGCGACCAAGTATTTTACCTGCAGTGGTGAAATCATTACGATAGACCGAACGTAGAAGTTCTGCTCGCAGAACTGGCATATTTTTTGGATCGCCAGTACCAATAAAAAAATGACATTTGTCAGCACATGCACCGCATCGCACACAAATATCCATAAATACTTTCAAGGTTCTGAATCGGTCCAATCGTTCCTTAAATCCATTATGAAGAATTTCTTTCCAATTGTCTGGTAATTTCCAGTCTTCATCAGTTGGATTCCATTTTCGAGCATTGGGCAAACCAACATATTCAACGCTTTTCGGATTGGAAGCATAACAATACATGCCCTTTCGAATATTTATGGGCGTATCCATCCAATCTTTTGCGGGCGTTTCTTGATGACATCCATCTATTTTCGATAAAAATGCATCTGGTTTCAATTCCTCTGACATTCTTTACTCCTTTTTATCCACCGGCAATCCTGCCTCGATCATACGATCCCGGAATTCATTTTCATAGGCTTCATAAGAATGCACTTTGACTGGATAATTCCAGGGATTGACATGTCGTTTTGCACGATTGTTGTTGATCAAATTTCTGGTGGGACTCATGAAAACACCGCCGGAATGCATCAGTTTGCTGAATGGGAAATAAGCAAATAAGATGCACACAAGAAACAAATGCACAAAAAATAAAGTACCCACACCATCGGGGATTGTTGGCTGAAGAGAAACAAGACCCATTGTCAATTCTTTGATACTCACGATATCCACCTTTGTTAGATAGCGCATGAACATGCCAGTCATTGCAATGGCCATGATCAGAAACAATGGGAAATAATCAGCAGGCAATGAAATATAACGTACCTGCGGAATAACAACCCTTCGGATAAACAAATAGGTCGCAGCTGCTAACAAAACAAAGCCACTGATAAAAATGACAGGTAATCCTATTTGCATGATAGAGTCCACCTCTTCAATCATCTGGATCGCAAAAGGAACTGGTTCAGTAAAGAATCGCAAATGACGAACCAGAACTGCCAGAAATGACCAGTGAAAAGCCAGTGCTGCCAGCCAGAGCCATTTTTCCCATTCATAGGCAATACGTTTGCCAGCATTAAATTCCATTTTAATATTTCGGAATAATGACCGGAAAAAAAGGACTTCAAGCAACATCCGGACAATCACCCCCCATAACGTTGAGGGATTGTCAATTTTGTTTTGTTTGATCCAGGGAAGTGACTGTTCCTGTCCACATGTGGTGGGAATACGAAATGGGACTGGAGACTGCGCCCAATTGATGATCCGATAGACCACCCCCATTGCGAATGTGATAAATGCCGCATATGGGATAAAGACACCAAACAGATATTTCATTTCCCATACACCGGCACCAACCCATGCAAACAATAACAATGCCA
>Ga0272440_1001416_pt1 | contig 19609 bp, 8 predicted proteins | sample SSMMMBAug17_FD_192440 | JGI IMG/M metagenome (GOLD analysis project Ga0272440, IMG submission 192440) | Marine sediment archaeal communities from Little Sippewissett salt marsh, Falmouth, MA, United States - SSM-MMB-Aug17 | ecosystem: Environmental > Aquatic > Marine > Wetlands > Sediment ...
TTCCAATGCTGATAATCAACATATTTCTTTATCTGTTTCCAGCAGTAATCAAAAACTTATCCAAAATCCAAATATTACATATTCATCACCTAATAATTATGGTATTTTAAAATATACTCCTGCACCAAATGGAAATGGACTTGCAATTATTACTATTACTGTGCAGGATCAGGATCAAACTGTAATACCTGCTACCTCTGAATTAACAAAAATAACTTTTCAAGTTCATGTTACTCCTGTAAATGATATTCCAACTATTAATTTAATTGATGATCAACAAATTGAAGAAGATTCTGAAGAACAAACAATACAATTAACTGGTATTCATGATGGTGATCCATGGGATTCCAATGCTGATAATCAACATATTTCTTTATCTGTTTCCAGCAGTAATCAAAAACTTATCCAAAATCCAAATATTACATATTCATCACCTAATAATTATGGTATTTTAAAATATACTCCTGCACCAGATGGGAATGGAGTTGCAATTATTACTATTACTGTGCAAGATCAGGATCAAACTGTAATTCCTGCTACCTCTGAATTAACAAAAATAAGTTTTCAAGTTCATGTTACTCCTATAAATGACATTCCAACAATTCACTTAGTTGCAAATAAAATAATTAATGAGGATTCAGAAGAACAGACAATACAATTAGCTGGTATTGATGATGGTGATCCATGGGATTCTCAAGCTGACCATCAACAGATTACATTAACAGTAATGAGCAATAAACCAGAACTTATATATAATCCAAAAATAGTTTATTCATCACCAAATACTACAGGATACTTGCTATATAGACCTGTGGATAATGCAAGTGGAAAAGCAACAATAACAATATCTGTTTATGATAATGGGCTAGTAAATAATTTAAATAAAATACAATTTTCAATAGATATAGTGGGTATACCTGACCCACCTATTTTAACAGTTAATGAATATGCAAAAGGGAAAGATGATACTCCAATTTATTTGAATATTGAAAAGCCATTACTTGCTGATACTGATGATTCCGAGACAATAACTTATATCTCTGTATTAAATTTACCTGAAAAAGCTACTTTATCTGCAGGAAATAACCTCAATGGAATTTGGACTTTAACAAATGATGATCTACCAGGTTTAAAGTTAACACCATCAAGATATGATGATTATAAAACAATAAAACTCATACTTGAAGTTTCTTCCATTGAAATTAAGGAAAAAACCAAGGCAACAACAACAAAAGAGATCACTGTAGAAATTACTAAGCAAGAATTGAAAAAAAATGGTTCAGAAACAACATGCTTTATTTCTTTAGTAAAAACTTCAACAAGCTGTATAAATCAACTAATAACATATATTTTTATAATATTTTTTATTATTATAATTCAACTCTTTCAAAAAAAAAAGATAATGCGTTTATGGTTATCATTTAGTATTCTTTTAATAACGACATTATTAAATTTAGATTTATGTAATGCACAAAATTTTAAAAGAGATATGTTTATAGGTATTAATGGACTTTCTGTTATTGAAATGCTTGATGAGCAAGATATGAAAGATAATTTTGTATTACCAGAAAAGGTTAGTTTTAAAAATACCTCTGGTTTTCAAATATTTGGTATGTCTCCTTTTTTAAAATCGTTTTTTAATAATTTGTTCTTACCTGCTGACGAACTTATGATTGAATATTTATCCGCTTTTGATGTGAATGAAACAGACCCAGTTATTAATAAAAAAGCTAAAGAACAGCTTGTCAATATTGTAATAAATAAAAAGGTATCAACAAATATAAATGATAGTCTATCTTTATCAGGAATATTTGGAATAGGTCTAATAAGAGCTGAGCAAAATATGTCTTTTAAAAATGAAAATTACAAAAAAACAGCATATGGCCCAGATTTAAGATTAGGTCTTAGAGTTGAAAAAAAATTCAATAAATCTGGAAAATACACCTTTGCTTTTAATGCTGGTTTTGCATATACAAATGGTTTTAGAAAAGTAGCTCATAATAGATATTTAACAGCCTCTGCTGGATTTACAATATATAAAAATTCAAAAATTATCATTTCTGATCCTCCCACAGAAATAGAAGTTGAGGGAACAATATATTTAAATTCAAGTTATGTTAGTAAGCCTATAACACAAGCACATGTAGAAATATTTACTGGTATTGCACAAAATAAAATTATTTATTATTCAAATACCAGTGACATAAATGGAAAATTACCTTATCATTTTACTATTAATCCTACATTGACGACGAAATTACAAGTCAAAGCAAATAAACCATGCTACCATGAACAATATGACAGTATTAGTATATATCAAAAAGAAAAGACTATTTTAATGACTTTAATTGAACCTTATATACAAGCTCTAATAATAATAGATGAAACAGATAAAGATTCACAAGCAGTTGTATTCGATAAGGCACAAAAAGCTGTTATACGTTATTTAAACTCAATTCATTGGAATGAATGTGATCAAATAAAAGATCAAATCCGAGTTGCAGCTGCGTATGAAAGTTATATAAAAAATTTTGATTCATTAAATGATATTGAAGAAGAAATACCTAAAATTTTAGCATTTTTAGCAATTAAAGAGCAATTAATTTATGCTATTAATTCTTTTAAAAATATTAAAGATCAACCAAAAAAGATTATTTATATTATGTCATCAAGAAATGCTTCTTCTATTTCATCAAATATTTTTGAATCAATTCAAAAAATAGACGAATCAATAACATTAGAATTATTAAAATCTAAGAATATATCTTTAAATTGTATTGCTATTGGAAAAGATGATGCAAGAGATTTTGAAACGGTAACTAAACAAACTGATGGTCAATTTAAATACTGCGAGACAATTGATGAAATATATAAAGAACTAATTAAGTTAATTAACTATAAGAAAAATTATTCAATATAATGTCGACATTTTCATACCAGTAATGATGACTTGGATACCAGTAGATACTTTTTAAATCCCTTATGCATTATAAAATTTCTTTTAAGTCATTCTATTAAATCATGAATGTCTACTTCTGAAGCTTCTCCTTTTGTAAATAATAACCCCTTATGGTCTTCTGTATATGGTATGAAAGAGTCTATTTCACATATTTTTGAAACATATCTCGCAAGCCATGGCGACAAATCATGCATTTGATCCTTAAAAGATTCGCTTAAACAATCTTCAGTTTCGATTTTTAGCAAGTAAGGCAGTCCTAAAATATCAGTAGATTGTTCTAACCACAGCTCAAACCCCAGTGCCTCACAAGATCCTGAAACCTCATGGGGAGGATATTCATCGGCTTCTAAATCAATTCCAGTTAGCATGAGACCCTTTGCCAGTACCTCAGACAACTCTTGAATATCGAGATTAGTCTTTAGATATATAAGAGCTTTCGCTCCAAATATTTTTGCAATACTACTCATTTTAAATCCTAATTACTTGATGGTTTAAATTTAATTGAGAACCCCTTCTTGTTTGGTCTTAGACCTTCAAAACCTGGAGTTTCACTCAATATTTTTCTAAACTCCACATCTGCTTTGAGGCTATTTCCAAATTTTTTATATAGAACATCACTTTCGATCCAATAATCTATATCAAAGTTATCTAAGTTCACTGGCTTACCAAAGTTCGCTTTGTTAGGATTTCCAACGACTCCTTCTTTAAAAGAACCAGTATATCCAGCTTTTAAGTTGGGATCGAGTTTACGGTACTTAGGCAACAAATATTTTTCTGCCAAATCATCAAAAGTTGATTGGAGCTTCGTTAGTCTCTTTGAGGCTTCTTTACAAAGTCCAAAAGGATCAACCCATCCGGTTGGATTAACAGTATATTCATAAAAATTAACCCCTCCATTTAGTCCTATTGGATCATGATTAATAAAACGCCCCAAAATAGGGTCATAATAACGAAATCGATTGTAATGTAATCCTGTTTCAATATCAAAATATTGCCCTTGAAAACGCAGATTATTTTCTACTTCTTCTACCTCAAATTTTATAATACTCCCATAAGCACGATAACGAGCTGACCAAACAACACTGCCTTGTTCATTTGTAATTTCTTGTGGTGTTCCCAAGTGATCAAGGTGATAATAATAAATATTTTCATCTTGTACAAATGCTACAGGAAGAAACGTTTCTGGTTCGAAAATATAAATTTTATGAAAATCAATTTTTGACTCACTAAGTAAGACATTACCATTCCATAGAAAAAATGTTTCTTCTGAGTTATCCTTCTTTACAATCCGTCGTCCAAGTGCATCATAAACATATTCAAAAATTTGTTTTCCTTTAATAACTTTAACTAATTGGTTTAAAGGATTGTAAAAATACTCAATTAAGGTTTCTCCATCCTTACCACGTGTTTCTTTTATTAGATTTCCTGCTTCATCGTAGTGATAGCAACGATCACCCATTATTTTCAAACGATTTCCAACAACATATCCACAACGAGGAATTTGTTCAGCATTAAATATATTACCGGCTGGATCAAATGAAAAAATTTCATTTTCAACACCTTGTACTGATTTAAGGCGATCTAATGCATCATATTGAAAATAAGTTTTACCTTTAACACTGTCTTCAATTGAACTAAGGTTACCTGCTTTATCATAATCATATTGCCGAGAAAGTAAAGAATCGTTCTGAATTTTAATAATATTTTGTGATTGTAAACGACCAACAGGATCATATTCAAATTGAGTTGTTAAGCTGCCTTGCTGAAAATTCACTGGCCGTCCTAAAACATCTCTCTTAATATTTGTCAGATTTTTACCATTTAATAAAATTTTTGATAACTCACCATTACTATCATAAGAATATTCCAATTTTTGATCATCAGGCAATATTGTATATTTTCGCAAACCTGAGGGATTATAATTGTGCTTGATAATGTCCTCATTTTGATGTTCTTCGATTAAATGACCTGCTTTATCATAAACAAACAGGACATGACTGTCTGCATTTTTGGCTTCTACCAATCGCCCTGATTCATCATAACTATACTCATTTATTGTTTCATTATTAAAACGTGTTTCTAAAAGATTCCCAAGTTTATCACGAATATATTCAATAAAATGAATTCCATCAAAATAGCCGGTTAGATTACCTGATGCGTCATATTGGTACCTTTGTATACGCCCATCAAAACCAATTTCTTCAATCAAACGTTCATTATTATCATATTTGAATTGATAACGTTCTCCATTTTGATTAATTAAGGCTGTAAGATTTCGCTCTGTATCATATTCATATTCCAGTACACTGCCATCAGGATCAATACGACGCTTTACTTGAGAAAGACCGTCGTAATCATATATTGTCACACGCCCTGCAGTATCTATATAACGAACTAAATCTCCAGCCTCATTATAAATAAACTCTTTCTCTTCTCCTGCATTATTTACAACTTTAGTTACGTTCCCATTTGCATCATATTGAAGTTCAGAAGTTGACTCATCTGGTGCAACGATTTTTATAATATTCCCAAAATTATCATAATTGTATATTGTTTTATTTCCAAGAGCGTTGGTTTTGGATACTAATTTACCTTCTTTATCCCATTCAAATAGAATAACATGATCTGATGGATCCTGAATTTTAATGGGCAAACCTTGATCATTATTTTCAAATCTTGTTATATTTCCAAGAGGATCAGTTGCTTCAATCAATTGATTTTTTGTATTATATTTTCGTTCCCAAATAGCACCTGAAGGATCAATCCATTCTATTGGCAAACCTTCCGAATTATATTTAAATGTTTGACTATGTCCATTAGGATTAACAGATTCAACCATTCTTCCCTGATCATCAAAAGTATATGTGCTTTTTTCACCTAAGGGACCAGTAATAGCTATCAATTTCCCAGTATCGTCATATTCATAATAAGTACTATTACCTTCACCATCTTTTTCTTTAGTAATTAAACCAAACTTATTATAATTGAATTCATTTATTACCCCTAGACTGTCAATACTTTTACTCTTTTGATTTTCAGTATCCCATTCAAATTGATAATCATAAATATTATTATCACCATAGTTACGAATACATCTTGCGCCTTTTTCATTGCTATCCCATTCGAAATAAAAATTAAATCCTGTTTTAAGGGTTCTTTGTGTTATAAGGTGATTTAAGTATTTATAACTTTCAAAATGGCCAATAGCATCTTTTACTTTAATCAAATCAGCATTAGTATCATATTCATAATTTACAATATTTGAAGATTCGAATTCTTTAAGATCAGCATATTTCAAAGAGCATATATGGCCATCATGATCACATTCTACTAATACCTTTTTATTTGCACTTGTATTAATGCTATTAAGATGTCCTTGTTCATTATAAAATAATTCAATACTATTGTTATTTTGATCTACAAATTTTTTAAGAGGTAAGTGTGAATTCCCATTAACAGGGGAAAATATACGGTCAGGCATTCCATCTTTTTTTATCTTAAAGGTTTGATCTGATTCACGAAATATTGTTAAACCTTCAACTGTTTGAATAGTAGAATTCCCAATTTCTGGTAATAAACAATGAATATCTCTACCTTCATCATCACGAAAAATAAGATGATCATCATACAGATGAAGACATTCGCTTAGCGTAAAAGCCCATCCATAGCCAAGACCATAATCATCCAAACGACCACTACGATATGTTCTTTGGAATATTAAAGGTAATGGCCCCTGTAAAACAAAATCAGTTTGCTGAAGCAATTCTTCTCCGGAAATCATACTGATAGGACAGCCCTTTGTTTTTACATCATCACTTTGTGCACCTTGCACACTAGGTTTATTGCTCTTATTTTTGTCATTAAAAGAATTTTTTTTCTTTTTGTTATTAAAATTGTTATCAGGCAATGCTTTTATTGACTTTTTTACCTTTTTGTTTGTTTTTATCTTAAACTTTTTTTTTATTTTGATTTTTTTTAACAGATTAGCTATTTTTTCAATAATTTTAGCCGCTTTCGTAAAATATCGGGATTTAGTGGCAATAGAAGCTGCAGCACCAGCTCCTCCTGTACATAATGCAAGTAATACATCAAAAGAAAGGCTACCTGCCTTATTTGTTTTTACTAAGGGATGAATTTTTTGCACATATTCTACAGAAAAATCAAGCAACATTTGCCTAATTTCTGAATTTTCCATTATAATTGACAGTGTATCAAATGCACGTTGCATACTATCTATTGTAGCATCAGCATCATTTGCAAGTTCTTGCAGACTTTTTTCCAGGTGTGACTTGTCAAAATTTATTAATGACTTGAATGCAGAATCTTTTATTTTTTCCATTCTAGTTATTACATATTCAGCAGCATCTATAACTCCTTTAGCTGTATTATAGAGTCCTTTACCTGCTTCATAGAGTCCGTCCAAAAAAGCACCTACATAAATAAAACCTTTTTTAACAACATTGCATTTCTTAAGTTCCTGATCGTAAATTTTAGTATATTGTTCAACTTCTTCTAATATTTTATCCAACAACTGTTTTAATTCAGTTTGTAATTCTTTTAATTTTTCTTCATCTTTCTGATCTCCAAGTTCTACAGTTGTTTCATTATTGGGCAAGTATGGCAAAAAAATTTTACCATTGTAATTTAATGAACTTTCAAATGAAGGATTATTTAATGAACCCTTACCATATTTTATTTCATTATCACCCATTAGTTTAATAATCCTAAAATTTAATTTTAAAGGATGAGTTGTTTACTGGAGTATTATCGTCAAACACATATTCAATATTCAACCATTTATCTTCCTCAAGTTCTGATAAAGTCACCTTATCTTCTTTCAAAATATCTTGATTATGTTTATCAATTTTCCATGTTCCAGTTTTAGTTAAAACAACATCAGGAATTGGACCACCTGGCGTTACTTTCATTGATGGGACTCCAACTATAGCTGAGAAAGTGCCTTTAGTTTTATTTGTAAGACATCTAACACCACGTTTTAAATGTTTGGTTAATGTGCTGGAATCTGTAGGAGGTAGGAATATAACAGTTGCAATCAAACCTGGTGTATCTGAAAAACCTACAGCTGTATAATTTTTAGGTTTATAAGGAAATTTTGGGATATCACTTTCAATAATAACTGGCTTACCATCAACCTTTAAAATTGACTGTCCCTTTTTTAGTTTTATAATACCATCCCATCCACTCCAAGACCAGCCAGGGCCTGGGGTAAGTTTAACAGTTCCTCCTTCAACAACAATAATTTTAGGCATTTCCCCCCTCTTCTAAAAGATTCAAATAAGCTGGATTACTTATCTATATTGACATCATTTGATTTAATATCAACTTTATCTGACTCAATTTCATATCTGGTTTTTGCTATTATTTTAAATCCGCTGGTTTTATGAGATATATTATCAGGTTTAAGATTTATCTCGCTTTTGTCGCTTACAACTTTAACCATTTTTTCAGCATTTACAAAAACAGTGCTTCCATTCCCATCAACTTGCATAAATGCAGAATCCTCTTTGGATTCTATTCTTCCCACTCCTGCTCTTAAATCTATCTTGCTATTATTTCCATGCAAAGTAACTGCTTTATCAGTGTCAATAGTTACTATACTTTCCATTCCATCTAAATTGATTTCAGTTTTTTTATCTCCAATACCTTTTGCAATAATTTTATTTGAGTTTATATCTATTTTACCTGCCCTTGATATTCTCATATGTATAACTTCATCATCCAATTTTTCATTTATATTAGGAGGAGAAGCGGATAATACTAATTTTTCTGAATTTATAGCAATACAGTCATCATTAAAATGAGGATTATATTTCTGTTGTGCACCTGGGCATATGGCTACTTGACCTGCTTGCAATATAAAAATAAGCTCGTCACCTTTCCTAAAAGTACTATAAAGTCCCTGTTCACCTCCTCTTACATATGTTGGAGTAATTAATTTAGCATATAAAGTATTTTGATAAGGTCTGCCACCTTTATTAAATTTCCAATCATTTTGGTTAAAAGGTTTTAGCGAAATTAATTTTCCTTTAGCTCTTTTTGCTTTTTTTTCATCAACCCATTTATTAAAAGTAGCATTTAAATAAGTTGTTGGAAAAGGGTTATATTTTTGGCCTTCATCCCATGTTGTTATATCAACTATAACATGAAGACCTCTTTCATGTTCAATATTTGGAGTAAAATGATAGGTGATGCTTCTGGCAAAAAATACATTTGGCTTTCTGCCACCAAATTTAACAGGTCCTGGTATCCTGGGTATTTGTCTTGCTTCAGAGATATCAGGGCTTTCACGTCTTGCAAATTTATCAAATATTTTTAATCTTTTTTTATCATCGAAATCCTTAAATAGCCGATGAGCAAGAAAACCAACATTTTGAGATCCTATATTATCAAGCATTTTACTTTGAGGAAAAAATTGCCAATGATCACTTAAATCTATTTCCTTATTTAAACGAGAAATTAAAGAAATGGGTTTTTCTTTAGCATTAAATAAAGTCCAACCCTCAATATTTCCTGTAAAATATCGATAATAAGCAACAACTTGATTTAAAAAGTATAAATTGCTCCAATTACGTCCTCGCCATAAACAACCATAGTTAGAATTGATATTTTTACAAAGAGTATCAACACCAGTGCCTTTGTGAAGTTTATTATCTAACAAACGGTTTAAAAAATCCTCCCATGGTTCTTCTTCAGTTCGTTGATATACTTCTATAAGAGGTGAGAATTCATTTAAAAAAAATTTCGAAACTTTTACTCCAATCCATTTACGTAATGGTTTATCCAATAAAATACCTTGAATTTCTCGTTTTTCAGAATCAGTTCCTATTTTACTATCAGATTTTGCTCCATCATATCCAATACCAGAAATTACAAATTCAAGTCTAATCCCACTATAGTCTAAATAACATGTGCTATAATTCATTATAGCTTTACCTATTTTTTCATCAACTCCAGAATTAGAGTCTAATTGAAGTCTAATAATCGGAATATTATTAATAGATAACGTTAATAAAACTCGATGAACATGTATAGGATTTATATCATTTTCAATTAGTAATAAAATTTTTTCCGCCATGTAATACACCTTTTTAAATATAGGTATTTAAGCTCTCCATACCAACATTTAATTTATCAATAAAAAATAATTCTACAGGTAAATTATCAGATGCACATGTTACAGCATTTTTTTCATCGTCATGAACACTAGCTAAAGTTCTATTTCCTAAATCTTTACCTCCCTGTGCTAAAGAAGAAAAATAAGCTATAAAATTGTCAGATTTTGTAAAAAAGCTGTCATTATATAACTCTGTTAATGAATTATGATTTAAAGGAATGTTTTTGAAATTTCCCTGCGCAATAAGTAGATATCCACATGTCATATTAGATCTATGATCTTCTGTTACATAATTGGCTGTAACTCCTTTCTTTGTAACAGTTTGATCTCCACCTTTGATATCTCGTTCAATAGTAATTTTTGGAAAAACTACTTCTCCATCTGCATCTATTTTCGCTATTGAGAGTATATCATTCAAAATTGGAATTTGATATAAAGGAAAAACTGCACCTAATGATGTAGAACCTTTGGAATCATCCTTTTCAAAAACAGCGTAGGCAATTCTATTTTCAGCGTCTCCTAATTTAATTTTATGTATAATGGTTGTAATATTGTCTTTTGCTGCAACATCTAAATTGATGAGCTGGCTACTTCCGCTAAAATCTATCCATTCTTTCGGAGGTGTAGTCTTATCAGCCGCTTCAAAAAAATGCAACTGATGAACTTCATTTCTAAATTCCCATTTTAAACTATTTTTACATTTAGCTGTTGGCATAGTTATCTTTACACCATCTGACTTAGTTCCATCTATAATTAATTTACCATTATTTTCTATTTTAGGTTTAGTAAAAGGAATTGAATCTGAAAGCTGACTATAATGTACTAAAAGATAAGGTACTTGTTCTATTTTAGTAACATATCTTTGATTAGTTACTGAAAACCGCCAAAAAATACAAAAACTTTTCATTTCTTTGGTTAATAATTCATCACCAAAGTTTAAAATATAAGTTGACATAGATCCTCCATAATAAATAAATTGATGTTATGATTGTTAATTAATTAATTTTTCTTTTTTTCAATAAAAGATAATACATTCCAGTTTTTTAGCCATCCCTGATTTAAAAATTTTTTTCTACCAATACCAGAGCTACGTTCCCAAGATAATCCATTTGCTGGATTAATTTCTCCAGTAATATTTTGGATTATTTGTTCATTATTTGCTGCAATTATGGAAAAAGAAGGACTCATCTTTTCTAAAGAACTATGTAATCCATTTAATGTTAAAAGAAAATCCTCATTATTTATTCTACTACAAATTGAATTAAGATCGCTTTCGGCATCATTTACTCTCAATAATCGGATATAATTTATTAATTTAATTAGTATCAACGTATCCATAAGATAATCATTTCTGTACCATGCTTCTCCTAATAATTTAATTAATGGATCACCTTCACCTGGTGGTAAGCCAATTACTTTTTTACACCAAGGTTCATCAATTGCCTCATCGTTTGTTTTGATAATTTTTCCAAAATTTGCATTATTAAGCATAAGACTCACACATAATAAAAGATATGGTCTTTCTTGAATTACTTTATTCACAACTAAGGAATCCAAACCGTATTTATCTGTATTATCAACTAGTTTTGGTAATGGAACTTCTTTCATATTATTGGTCAATACCGGACAATGTAAAGTATCAAATTCAAATGGTGTAACAAAAATTGGAATTTGTAAATTTGGTCGCTTATCAGCCGGAAATCTACAAGTATTGTTCAAAGTTTCCAAGTAATTATTCATATCAATATTATTATTATCCTTGTCCATAGCCTGTTGGGTAAAATAAACGAATAATGGGGGCTTTTTGCAAGCAAAAAAACGTTTCAAATCGTCTTTAACTTCATTAGAATGCTGTTCCAACGTACCATCTAAAACAAATACTTCAAGATCAGTATTCTTGATTGCATCAAAAAAATTACCTATTTCATTAAGTTCGACTAAATAATTTTCTATTTCAGTCAATGATTTTGCAAGTTTATATTGATATGAAATATAGTCTGAGAGAGTGTTCTTTGCATCTTCTTGTTTTTTTGGTAAAGGAATTATTTCATCTATTTCTATCTTATCTAATAAGTCTTTAATATCATCATCATTACTGTCAATACCATATTCAAATATTTGTGGTTTATTATTATCTAATACACCAAAATATTGTATGATACGTTGAATTATTCCTAAATTTATACTGGTATGTAGTGTACCAAGTTCTGAATTTCCAATTGGAGTCGAAAGGAGATATTCTCCAAAAATTAAAGATCTTAAGTATGGCCTAATAGTTTCTTTTGCAGTATGATCTTCATCGTTATATATTTTATGAATTTTTTTTTGAATGTTCGCTAATTCCCTAAAATTATCATATGTAATATTTTGATCGTCTTGATCTTTAGCTGCTTTTAATCCATTAATTATATCATGATCAATAGAAATTTCCTTTTTGTCTTGGACAAATTTTAAAATATCTTTTTCGGTTATATCCCCTACCATTTCAACAGTATCGCCACAAATAGTTATTAAGCCTGTATCATTTGAGCTATCATTTTGAATACTAATTTTAATTGGTTCTGGTTTTTTAGCTTCTTTAGCATCTTTAATGTTTATTCCTAAATTTTCTAATTTTTTCCAAATAATATCAGAACTATCAAAATCTTCTATATTTAAATCAAGTTGTGTATCGTTTATCCAAAAACTTAAATAATCTTCTTTATCTGTTAGATTATCTGGCTTTTCTACAGACTTACCTGATAATGTTATAGTGCCAAAAGCCTGTATGTTATCGTCATCTTCTTCTTTTATTTTAACCTCAATTTCTATTTTAGATTTATCCTGTGCTCTTTCAATAATATCTTGTTTTATATCAGTTGTATTTAAACTCTCCCAAAATTCTTTTGTTGTTGGAAATAATTTTGTTTTTTTAACTCGTGAACTCTCTTTATAATAGTTTTGTCTTCTTTCAAGTACATTAGTATTAATTTCAAGTTCATTTTCATGATCTGAATTTTCTCTCTTATTTTCTAAATCTGTCTGTAGTTCTTTATATTTTTTATCATCCCATCTCCACACACAACCTGCAATTTGAGTAGGACTTCCAGCATCAGATTTACTTTCTGATCTTACTTCATTTTCTAAATTTTCAGTATACACATTTGTTAATGTTTTAATACTTTTTTTAAATTCATCGATATCATTAAGAACTCTTGTTGCAAAGTCATTCACACTTTTTTTCCCATATTCTTCAATATATCTATCCATAATAATATCTTGAAATTTGCCCTGGTCTTCAGATTCTAATTTAAAAATTTCATCAATAAATTCTGTTTCATTTAACTCATCATCATCTATAGCATTAGCAATTAATTCTTGTTTTAATTCCTCAATAGTTTTTGCTGATGATGATAAAATGAGATTATAGTACTTTGACAATCTTTTAACAATTTTTTCATTTATTTTATGCATTTCTAATATAGGGCCACCTGTCAGCAAGCCTAAATTTACAAACGTATTTGTAAGTATTTTTTTTAATGCATCTGCCGTAAAAGAAAGATCAGGATTTATTTGTTTTTTTGATCTATCTTTTACAATAACAAGTTGATCTTCAAATATTTGAAAATTTTCTTTTAGTTCTTTCTTTAATTTATTTTCTGTTTCTGTATATACTTTGGAACCAACCTTTAATTGTTCCATATACATTTGTTGCTTTTTAGGACCTGCTACAACCTTTTTACCTTTAACTGACAATTCACAAACTTTTAATGCAATTTCAGAAATTCCTGTTGTTTCACTATCTGTTGCTACATATTTACTCATTAAACCAGAAAATATAAAAGGATGTAAAGCACTAGATCTGATAAAACGATGTACTCTTGCTGAAATCTCTAAAAAAGCTTTAAAATTTGCTTCAAATGAAGAATTATCTACTTTTCGTTCATTGTCAATAGAAGGAACATCAAAACCAAAAAATTCATCGTCATTAAAACTATTTAGCCATTCATACCCTTTTGTGTTACAAATATCCATATATATTTTATCACTTACATCAAGTGAGCAAAGCGCTTTCTTGCATGCAGACAATGCTTCGACTAATATACCTGCCTGATCTGGATTTCGAACTAATGTAGATTTACCTTCCTCTTTTTTACTACGAAAAACTGGACCAGTTTTTAATCTTTTTTTAAAAGCTGACAAAGATTGCTGTTCATCTGCTGAATGACATGTTAAATAGCGTATAATTAATTTATTTAATATTGGATCATTTTCAATAGCCTCTTCCCATTCAGAGTGTCTAATAGAATGAATTTTATTATTTACTTTTTGTTTAGGATTTATGTCAGCATGCTTATATACATATTCCTGGGCAAAAAATAAAAGAGCTCTACCAAAATTAGGATGATAAAAATTAGCAAGAAAGTTTAAATCTTTTACTAATTCTTTTAAAATTTCTAAACCTTTTGTTTGTATAGAAGCTATTTTACTACATCCTACAAAATTTTTAGTATTTAATAAGGCGCTATCATATGGTATCTGAAAGGTTTTCATTGCTTCTTGATTATCAAATGGCCTTCCTAAATTACAAAAGTTAAACCAAACATCTGTTCCAAGGTACTGAAAGCTATCATTTGAGCTAACGACCTGAGGTTTTACGATTCTAAAAAAATCTTCGCGTGTTAGCTTACCCATATCTTGTTTTGTTTTATCTGTATTCTTATTTTTAAAATTAAGAAGACGTGATTTATTTTTATCATTACATGTAAATTTACCAACAATCATAATTCTTTTATTTACTTGTTGAAGTAATTTTTCTTGACTAGGCGTTAACATTTTTCCTCCTAAATATATAAAGGTAAAAACTCAACTTATTTAACTTATTTATTGAGTTAATTGTTTATTTTTTTCAAACTGAATAGATGTTTCCAATTCATCCTCGGGATCTTCTGCTTTGAAGGTATTAATAAGTATTGTCTGTTTTTGGCTTTGTGTAATGTTTTTTAATTCGCGTTCTAATCGATTTTTAAATATAATCCAATTACTCTGATATTTTCGAATAATACGTTCTAATGGTCTTATAGATTCTTCTTCGCTTAGAGCTTCCCTTAATATTCTTTTCTGTAATGATTCTGGACAATCTATCCAACCTGAATTTTTAAGCTTTAAATTCATTATATATAATAAAAGTGGCGCTTCTTTAATTGGATAAAATGGGATAATAAAATCAATACGATCAAGAAATGCTCTGTCTAATGTACATTTTTGTTGTTTAAAATCAGCCAAAAGTTTTTTTATACTTAGATATCTTTCAATATTTTCCATCGAATCTAAATTAGTAAAAGAATTTTGTTCTTTTTCTAAATACTCAATAATTTGAATTTCCTTTTGATTAGAAAGCCCTTGAATCAAATTATCGCGGAAATATTTATCAGGATATTTTTTTGCCATTGAATTTCTATTTGCAAGAGCTTCTTCAACAGCCAAAACATTTCCAGCGGGTTTACTCATTTGTTTATATGCATCCCAAACTAAATCCTGACTCAAATTAGTCGTCATCAAAAAAATAGCCTGGCTAAAATAAACAGTCTCATTCAATGCGTTATTGCCTTCTCCTTCGAGCATATTAAGCAATAAATCTTGTATTGATGGATCAGCTCTATCAATTTCATCTAGAAGTATAACACATGAAGGTCTACTACGAACCATATCATAAATTGTTCGAGTAGCTTTAAATCCTACATAACCAGGATCAGCTCCTATAAAACGTGTTCTGGCACTTTCTGAGCCAAATTCTGACATATTAAAGCGAAAAAAACCTTCATCTCCATAACCTATGCGATGTGCTAGTGATCGAGCTAATTCTGTTTTTCCAACACCTGGTGGACCTAATAATAAAAATCTACCTCTAGGGATATTCTGTGCTGGCAATTCTGCTTGAGTTGCTAACCTCCAACAAATAATATCAACAGCATGATCTTGACCAATAACGTTTTCTTTTTTGATTTGTTGAGCTATCTTTCTATAAAAAGCCAGAGGATCTTTACCTATCGTTTCTGGATTTATTCCACGATCTTCAGCTACAAAATCCCATAGGTCCTTTATTGATAATTTACCAATAGGATCTTCTTTTAGTTCCTGAATGCGGTTATTAGCTCGGCTTACAGATCCTTCAATAAGATATAATGCGCTATGTGGAAAAAAATTTTCAGGATACCTCTCTGTGGCTAAATTCATCAATATATTACAATATTTATCTAAAGAATCTTCCAAAGTTAATGATTCATTTAATTTCTGATTCAGTATATGTCGGATTAAAATATTTGTATCATTTTCAGTCATAGGTGCCAAAGAATATGCATCAATGTTTTTTAATATATCAGTTTTATCCACTACATCAGAATGACACACCATTACCCAGGTTCGCCCTCCACTAAATAATAAGCTACCAAAAATTTCGCTAAAAAATTGATGTATTCGTAAAGATTTTTCTAGAAGATGCTCAAATCCATCAAATACAGGTATTATATATTCATTATTTTGTAAATAGGTATCTAATTCACGAAATCGATTAAGGACTAAATCAATAGACCCAGTAAAATCATTGGTATTGAATAACACAAATTTAGCTTGTTTCAGCGCAACTTCCTGACAATTTTGCCATCTTTGAAGAGCTCTGCTCACTAGTCCATTAATAAAAAAACTTTTTCCAACACCAGAATATCCTTTTAATAAATAATGTTTTTTCTTGCGAACTGCAAAGGATAAAAAACCCAAATGTCGTTCAAAATCTTTTTCTCTAACAATTAATTCATTCTCTTTTACTTTTTGCATCCATTTTTGATTTATTTCTATCCCAAAACCTAGTTCTGAAATTATTGGAATCTTTCCTTTTATTATATCTTTAAATAATTGCTTATTAACACCATGCTTAATACAAACTTCTCGGCTACGAACAGCAGGTTTATCTTTTGTGAAAGTACCGCTTAACAACCAAAGCATCGTATTATTTGGTGTACCTTTATTACAACTATCTTCATTCTGTTTTGAAAACCAATTATTATAAGCATCAATTACATCATCAATCAAATTTTCTCCCCATTCAGAATTAAATATTTTATTATTTTCTACAAAATATACATCAGGAGAGTGTGTGAGCGAAATAATTGTTGTCTCAATTTCGTTAAGTGCCGATTGAACTGAATAATGCTGTCGTTTAGAACATTGCTTTAAACACCATACATAAAGATGTGCTAGGGTGCAAACCTGTCCATTTTTGTTAGCTTCTTTACATATTTTATCTAGTACATTGATTAATTTCATAAAATATCCTTAATATAATGTTTGATTAAAAACCAAAATAGATATCTTGTTTATAGGCATCAGATTCTAAACCTAACCTGAATTTGCCTAATATCATTTTACCAATACGATGACTGTTGACAGGATATAATTGAATATTTATATCTTCAGAGCAACTAAAAAGACTATCATACCATTTAACCCACCATCCACGCTTATAGTCAAATATAACAACACCTCGTTTGAGAGGTTCTGTTATATATTTCGATAGCTTTAGTAATAATTGGGCACCACCCCATTTAGGTGAATTAATAAGATCTATATAGCTATCTTTTATCTTAAATTCGTAAGAAATTGTCTCTTTTTTGCTATTACTTTTTAATATATTTACTGGAAGTTTAATTAATATACGACTTTTAGGAGCAATATATTCCTGAGCAATATACTCTAAAAAGTCAAGGTCTTCAAAATACAGAGATCCTTTTTCTTTTTTATTATCCCATTGAACCCAAAGAAAAGCTAAATGGCATTTTTTTAAATCAAATATATAACTGAACTTTTTAAATATTTTTTTTAAAGCACCCAGCAAATGCTTTTCAGTTTGTATAGTTAGTTTCCAATAACCAGATTGCTCATATAGATTGATAAGGTCTAAAACTGATGTTATATTTGCTTGTTTCCATTTTTCACCTTCTACAGGTATACCATTACATAATTGAGTATTTTTGTATAATTGAGATGAAGACTGAAAAATTTTTTTCATATCTCTATATGAAATATCTTTAAAGTGACCTGAGTATAATTTCAACCAGTAATTTGCATACCATCTCAAATTTTTTGATATAGTTTTATCAGGGGGAATCCAATACTTCTTAATTTTTTTATCAGATTTATAACTATTTCCATGACCTTCAATCCAAAACGAGCCATTTAAACCATCAAGTGCTATAAAAGGTTTCCAAATTTTACATTCTGTATTCATGGACACAAATAGACTTTCAATTAAAGACAATGGTCCTTTTTTAATATTATCATGTTGTAAAGATTCTAACCATTCTATTTGGATACTACTTTCTTCAGTCAATACTGGCTCAATAGCTATTAAAGACTTTTTTTCGAATAAAAATGCTAATGTATTTACTGAAGACATTGCATATTTATTTAAATTTTCAACATCTTCTAGTAAGTTACCATTTAAATCAATCTTTAATATGATTGGATTAACCCAACCAGCTAATTCTGAGTCTATAGTATTCTTATCAACTTCCAGGTTAAATAGTTCTACATCTTTACCTATTTTTTTTTCACTTTCATAAAAATTAGTTGAGAATACACTGTAATTAAAAGCAGTTTCTCCAATTTCACTTCTTAAAGAAGGCTTCTCTAATCTTTTAAAGTAAAATTCCTTTCCAAATCTAATGTTTGATTTATATAAATTATTATTAAAATAAATGATAGTCTTTATTGAGTTATCATGATCTCCTGGATCCATATAGCTTTTTAGATTAGTGTTATTAACATAAAGTTGAGAAGGATTTATATTTTTTTTATTTCTATAAAGACCAAATGAATGAATTGGTTGTTCACAATCAATGGGATGAATAAAAGTAATTTCATTTTGCTCAAATAATTGTTTTAAAGGATGATTTCCCTTAAGATCTAAAGAAATATTATCGGTATTGAAATATTCTATCCATGAAGGAGAGGGTTTAGATATAATTAAGAATTCTTTTACCATAATGTATTTCCATAAAAATTCTATGAACGATAAAATTTCTATTGCTAATATTTAGAAAAACGACATGAGTAGAATTCAATTTAATAAAATTTTTTTAAACAAAAAGCAACAAAATGTCACAATTTTTTCCTATTTTTTTATAATAGTATATTTCACCATACTTGCCGAAGGGATGCGTTAATTAACGTTAGAATATATGTGAGTATCATTTTTTAATAAAGCTTAGTTTAAGGGTCTATTGATAAATTTTACTGTAGGACGAATAAAAAACTCAATTTTTTTAGTAGAGACACTTGATAATTATGTCCTGGTCATAATCAATACTTTTGCTGTAATGTAAGTAAGATTCAGGTCCTGATTTTCACGCTGACGATTTCGTTCATTTCTTATCTCTTTCCTTATAATCTTATCTGCTGTTTGCTTGATCTCTTTAGCACTCATCTCTCTAAGAGTAACATTATCTTCGGTATTTGAACTTTGTTTAGATTTTTCATTT
>Ga0272440_1001417_pt1 | contig 19607 bp, 6 predicted proteins | sample SSMMMBAug17_FD_192440 | JGI IMG/M metagenome (GOLD analysis project Ga0272440, IMG submission 192440) | Marine sediment archaeal communities from Little Sippewissett salt marsh, Falmouth, MA, United States - SSM-MMB-Aug17 | ecosystem: Environmental > Aquatic > Marine > Wetlands > Sediment ...
CAGGGCTAAAAAAATGCCCCCTTTTTTGAAATGCCTCCTTTTTTGAAAGGCGCCCTAATGGGGATCAGCTCAACATTTCTTCATCCCAATCTTCAGGATAATCCCATTTTCTACGTTTCAATCGAATAAAACCAATGATACAAACACATGCAAGCCCGACAAATATAAATGTATAAAGATTATTGATAAAAAAAAGAAGCCAGGTAAAAAACTGTGCGTGTGTCCCTCTCCAGTCTCTTTCCAACTGGAGAAGGGAGACACCATATTCAAAGCGGATGGCTGAATGCAGTGATTCACCTCTTTTCATTTGATTCAGTATTTGCAACAATGATTCTTTGCCATATTGCTGAACCAGATAGACTACAAAACTATGACTTTGTTCATATGCCAGAACAAAGGCATCAGATTCCATTGGAAATGAATAATCAAGTCGATAAAATGGAATCAATGTATTTGAAATAATGGCTTTATGCAATACACTTCCCCCGGGTCGAATGATTTCAGAAATTCCTTCACTGGCCCATTGCGCAATGCCTTCGTTTAACCATCTTGGAACAGGCATCTTTAAATGCTGCCCCAAAAGGATATGACACAATTCATGCTGGAGTGTTGTTTCCAGGGAATAAGGTTGGGTTATAACTGATTGATAATCAATGGTTATTTGATTTCTGGAAGGCGTTGCAAATGCCAGGGTCAGTGGATGCTCCGCTACTTGCAAAAAGTCTTTACGATTGTTTATGACAATCAAGCGAATTTTTGCGAGGATGGGCCATTGAAATATATTTTGTACATTCTTTTTTGTGCATTGATAAGTACTTAATATATCAGGAATCTCACTTTGAAGGAAATCCGGATACACAATTGTTACGTCCCATGTTTCCAGTTCGTTGTAATTTGGGTTGGCATATCCTGCTGGCAAACTGCACATCAATAGCATTATCACAATGATCAAGGGTTCCTTAAAAAAAACGTGTCTGTTGATTTTGGGAAAAAACATGATGGGTCACAATGGGACAGAACGTTGATACTGTTTTTTCCAAGGGGTTTGTTTGTGATCTTGCGCATTTTTCAAGGCAAGATAAAATGCACCACAGGCAAGATCAGCACAATGGGTTTCATGGGGCGGCAGTGTTTCAAGATAATCAATAATATGACTGGATGTTAAATTCCAGGCATCATCCATACATTTTCCCTTTGCCATATATGCCAATGTATTGGCGCATGCATTGGTATTAAGACAACCTTCTATCTGAAATCCCACCTCTTGGATCGTATCATTGGAGATTCTCAAATACATTTCGACTGTATCACCACATTGACCGGTACGTTTGCCATATCCATCGGCGTCCCTTAAGGGCTGGTATTGGTCTGATTGAAGGGCCATTTCTCTATAGTTTTGTGAATGACCTTCAAGCAATTGATTAATGTTTTCCATATGTTATCCTGTTATACTGGACGCTTGAACGTCCAGGAATGAATGTATTTCCACGCTGGTGCGTATGACCGATAAACAAAGGTGTTATTTACATGAATAAATGATAAAAATCAAATTTTTATTTTGGGAGTTGCTGTCAGACCTTGATTGTCAAAGAATTGAAAGCCTGTCCAGTGGGGGAAACGATACAGCAATAACTATGCCACAAAAAAACATAAGTGAACGATAATATATGATCATTTGATACGTCTATTTTCATTGACATCCATCAGAATTAAGCATATAGTATCAGGAATCACTGGTTGTCAAATTCGGAAAACATAGAAAAAAAGGGAGATGCCTCAGCTTGATGACCTTCGTCCATGCTGCGAAAATGGCAAATTTGAAATGGTGAAAAATTCTAACATATCCATCAAAGGCTCATTATTTTTTTTTACAGTCATGGTAGTTTGTAGTTTTGAGATCGCAGCAGGTTTAGCTTATCAAGCAATTAATATATCGCCGGTCTTTTTAACAGGCATTGTAAGACTCACTGAAACCTTTGTAATTTTGTATTATACTTTCAGGATAGATGGTCATTTTCGATCTCTTGGATGCGAAAAAAAACAAATATTGCCAGGAATTTATTATGGTTGTCTGTGGTCTTTATGCTTTGGTGTGATTGTTTTTACAATTTTTTTTTCATGGCATTTGATTCTAAATATCAATTTGTTTCGTTTGATTCGAATGCCAGTTCCAGATACAATCATTGCACAAATAATGTATTTTTGCGTGGGTTGTATTATCGGGCCATTAACAGAAGAGTTGGTTTTTCGAGGGGTTGTCTATGGTTTTTTTCGACAATGGGGTATTGCAATGGCATGTTTCTGGAGTACGATCATATTTGTTTTATTGCATAATAACGCACCGGCCCTACCCATTACGCAAATTATTGGCGGCCTTGTTTTTGCATTTTCCTATGAATACTCGAAAATGCTGGCAACACCTTTGACAATTCATGTTCTTGGGAACTCCTGTATGGCATTTTTGTCATATTTGCCAATAACAGGATGACCCCCCAATAATTGCAATTTTTAAGTAAAACCTAAAAATTAATTGGCAGATTAACAAAGATTGTGTAAAATGAAATTTATTTGAACAAATGAGCAAGTTATTTTTTTTAAAATTTACCCGGCATTGATTGATTATTGTGAGAATTGATCGGTGCATAACTATTTCAAATAGCTTGCAATTGATTAGGAGGATGAAATGAAAACTTATAAAAGCAATGGTACTTTCTTTTTGCTTCCTGAAACAGACCTTGTCGCCAGTCAGATGGAAGAAATTCGAGATTATTTCATGAAAGAGCTTCGGGATAATGTGGATGTTGACAAAGTCACCCTGGATGCCACAGGAATTGAAATTGTCGATTCATTGGGTGTAAACCTGATTATTGGCTTATACAGGCACGTTTCCACTGAATCAAAAAAGTTCAATGTAATCAATGCTGGTGAAAAATTCATGAAAGTTGCTAATTTTTTTAGATTTTCAACGTTGTTTGATATCGAAAAAGCGTCATCTGACGATTGATTTCAGTTGTATGTTTTTTTTTGAATCAATAAGGTAACAGTATTATGGCAGAGAATTCACCATCCATTTTAATAGTGGACGACAATCCATTTAACAGAGAAATGCTGGGTGATATCCTGAAGACCAATAAGTGCAGGGTAGATAAAGCCAACAATGGCAAAGAAGCACTGGAAAAAGTTTCATCAAATACATATAGTATCATTATTATGGATATGTTGATGCCTGGTCTGGATGGGTTTGAAACCACCAAACAAATCCGAAAAATGGGGCTTCAGACCCCTGTCATTGCCCATACATCCATGAGCATGAAGAAAGATCGACGCCGGTGTATGGAAGCTGGATGTGATGAGTTTTTGCCAAAACCTATCAATACAGGCAATTTATTGTCACTTATCAAAAAGTACTCTCAAGAAGGTCCGCACTCGGACACTCAAAAATCATCGTCACAACAACTCCAACATCCTGATGATCCCACTTTTAATGGCTTGCGTGTTTTGCTAATTGAAGAAGACCAGTTCGTCAGACAAAAATGTATTGATGTCCTTCATCGGATGGGCTTTACAGTATCCTTTGTGCCAAATGGTAATGACGCTTTGAACAGACTTGAAAAACAAGCAAGACAGATTGATTTAATTATCAGTAATATGTTTACCTCGGGTATTGATGGTCTGGGGGTTTTGAATACAACAAAACGCGAATATCCCCATATACAGGTTTTTATCTATGCAGATAAATTTGATCCGGAAACATTGCAGTTGATGCTTCAATTGGGAGCAGATGGTATTATCCCCCAGTCTGATTTTGAAAACTCTATTGGCAAAATCGTACATGCAGCCATATCTCAAACAACACATTCACGAAAAAGCCAGGCGCAAACTGCATTTCAGGTTCGACAGTCCCAGGCGCGATTGACGCAATTTGGATGTTCTAAACCCTGTAGATTTATTGACATGGCTTTTTCAACGCTTCATGACGCTGGCGGCGATATGGCACAATGCAGATTATTTAATTCCAGTGGGCGATGTGGTGTTGTGATGGCTGATGTGTCAGGGCATGATATTTTAAGCTCATATATCAGTGCGGTTTTTTTGGGCATTTTATCATCAGTCTGGAATGCCAATCAGGCGCCTCTGTCTTTGCTTCGAATTATTAATACTGAATTGCTGAAAATGGAAGAAGTGAATTATCATGTGTGTACCACAGTCATGTTGTGGGACCAAAAAAAGTCTCATCTGGAAATTGCCACTGCGGGTAATCCTGGACCCCTTCTGGTCAACAAAACAGATGATCAATTAACATTTGATCAATTTGAGGGCGGTGGCATTTGCCTGGGACTTCTGGATCGTGATGATCTTTACACCTATCAAAATCTCAACTTAACCCATGATTCTCAATTATTTCTTTTTTCTGATGGCATGTCTGCCTCAAAATTGCAATCAACCATTGGCAAAAATAAAAAACGCTTTTTTTCAAAAGATTCATCAAAATCTAATATTTGTCGGTCTTTATTGGATGCTTACATGGACACCTGGTCACAAGATGACGATATGATTTTGCTTTGTCTTCAATCAACTCAAGATAAGAAAGATAATGGTTTGCACTATTCATTTCATTCAGATTACGATGAAGTGGACAAGGCATGCAAGTGGATTACCGAACAAATCACCCAAAAATACCCGGAAATGGATATGGATATGATAATGCTATCTATTCGGGAAGCCCTTTTAAATGCAGTTGAACATGGCAACAATTATAACTATGATGCTCTTGTGGATGTCACCCTCTTTTTTGATTCAAACAGGATTCGATTAGACATTACCGATCAGGGGGCAGGTTTCAGTCTTAATGAAAAATTGCTTGACAGTAACAATGAAAGTGGATTTCAAATTGGCAAGCGTGGGTTAAAAATCATTCATGCTTTTTCCGACAAGATTGAGGTTGATAGCGGCACAACCCGGCTTTTTTTTAATGTGAAATGATTGCCCTATTGCAAAAATATATAAACAGCGTATCTTGTGTCAATTAGAAAATCTATCTGGGTTGATTCGCATCCCAGCGGTTTTTTTGAAAATAGGGGGATGCAAAAAACAAATATGTCTGTCAGATATAATGTTACGAATATGCGCTTTCTCAAAACCCCAGTTTCCTAAAATTTAAAGTTGCCAAATACCATTCTTTAATATAAATATTACGCCGATATAAAAACTTCAAATAGAGATTGCGGATATGAACAGGTTAAAGCTGCGATCTTGGTTTCAACTTGCTTGTGAACATCAGGTACGTTCGTACAATCTAATATAAAACCTGTTCATAGCCCCGAATATCCTTACATGTAAAACATGGAAGAATCAATGAAAAAACAAATCATAACAATCATCCTGGCAATCCTGTGCCACATAAGTCTGGCTCATGCAGGAAATATTCATCCAACCGAAAGATTCGCCTGGTCTGAAACAACCGGATGGATTAATTTTAACCCACTGGACACCCACTATGCCCAATTTAAAGACTCATTCATGACAGGCTTCATCTGGGCTGAAAATATCGGATGGATCAAACTATCATCCCATGAAAATGGCCCATTTGACAACTCTGATGCAAACAATTGGGGAGTCAATGTCAATGCAGACAATACCCTCACCGGCTATGCCTGGAGCGAAGCCGCTGGATGGATTTCCTTTGCATCAGATTATCATCAGGTGACATTTGATCCCATTACCGGCTCTTTTCATGGCTTTGCATGGGCCGAAAATTTTGGTTATATCCATATGTTTAGTGCTGATCATGAGTATGGCCTGTCTACCCCCCGATTGGCCATTGAAAACAAAACAAATGCCGAGCACTTTGGTAAAATGGTTTTTGTGATCACCCTGGATGCTCCTGTCAGCCAGGACATTTTTGTGGATTATCTCACAGCCGATCAAACAGCTATTGCCACTGCCGACTACCTTACAACATCAGGTACGCTCAAATTGGAAGCCGGCACTGTACAAAAAGAAATTCATGTGACCTTGCTGGATGACGATCTGTCAGAAAATACCGAAACATTCCATCTGATGCTTACAAATCCACAAAATGCCAGCCTGATATCGCCCTATGCCATTGGACATATTGTGGATAACGAAACCCAAAGTATTATCACTGCAACTGCCAGTGATGGTGGCAAAATTATACCATCAGGGGATATTCCAGTGATTAATGGCAATACCCAGGTTTTTTATTTTGAGCCTGATGATGAATTCCATCTTGACAAATTGTTGATTGATGGCGCTGAATTGCCAGAATTACCGGATAATGAGTACGCTTTTTACAATGTTCAAAAAGATCAATCCATTGCTGCTGAATTTGCTATCAATCAATATCGCATTCGGGTCACTTCAGAATCCAATGGGGCAGTTTTCTACAATGACACAGACATTGCCCCGGAAGCCAACTTCTTTGGCAATGCAAAAACATCACATGTGTTTCATTTTTATCCTGGTGCCAATTATCATGTGGGAAATGTATTGGTTGATGGCCAGGCCATTGGCCCGGTTGAAGAATACACCATTGAAAAGATCACCAAAATTACGACAATCCATGTAATATTTGAAATTAATCGCTATACCATTCAAGGCAGCAGCGGTCCCAATGGTTCCATTATTCCCCAGCAGGCAATGGTGGATCATGGTCAGAATCAAACCTTTGTTATGGAACCTGCTATGGATAACTATGCAGTGGCTGATGTTATTGTTGATGGTCAATCCCTGGGGCCATTGCCTTATTATACCTTTGAGTTTGTTTCTGAACCCCACAGCATCTCTGTAACATTTCAAAAAATATTTCATACTGTTCAGGTGATTGAAAGCCGTGGCGGCAAAGTGGTGCCATCGGGCACTGTTTTGGTTGAAATTAATACTGATCAGTCGTTTTTATTTCAGCCCAATCGTCCCACCTATTCTAATTTTTGCGATATTGGTGATATTATTGTCGATGGCCAATCCATTGGTGCAACAGAACATTTTAATTTCAGGAATGTGGAACAAAATCATCGCCTGGAAGCCCAATTTTATTGTACCCTGTACGTGTGCAAAAGAGGCTGCCTGTATCGTTCTATTCAAGATGCAATTGAGGGGAGTTACAATGGCGATATTATCATGGTTCATCCTGGAACCTACTATGAATCGCTCAATTTTATGGGCAAACGTGTTCAGGTACGCGCCCTTCCAGGTGAGGAACCACCGATCATTAATGGTGAGGATCGGCGATCGGTTGTCACATTCAATCAAAACGAATCCACGCAAACAGTCATTTCTGGGTTTATTATTGAAAATGGCGCTGCATCCAGCGGCGGCGGCATTTACATTGATGGTGCGTCCCCTTTGATTGACAATTGTATCATTCATGACAACCGGGCATTACTCATGGGAGGGGGCATTTATATTACCAATGGCGCAGCACCTGTTATCGAAAATACACGCATTATCAACAATCAATGTGATGGCCTGGGGGCAGGCATTATGGTCACAACCAATGCCGAGCTTCAGATTGTCAATGGGGTTGTTGCTGATAATGAATCGCCTGGTAAAGGGCCTGGCATGGTTGTTCAGTCTGCTTCGGCATCTATTTATAATTCAACCATTCATCGTAACCAACCCCTTGATGAAACAGCTTTGGTGGCTGAAGAAAACGCCTGGCTGTTGCTTCAAAACAGCATTGTGTGGACAACTGAAACTGCTGATCAGGTCAATGCAATCAGTGTTATCAACAGTCATGTCAATATTTCCTATTCCAACATTCAGCGGGCCCAAGGCCTTTTCCCCGGCATTGGCAATCTTAATGAGAGTCCGGCTTTAAGCGATGCCTATCACCTCAGCCCATCATCTCCCTGTATTGATCGGGGGACATCAAATAATGCACCTGACACTGATATTGATCATCAAATGAGAAACCTGCCAGATATTGGGGCTGATGAATATTTTCCATCAAGCCCACTGGCCCGGTTTTATCCAAGATCATTTGAAGACTACCCACCATTTCAGGTGACTTTTGTGGATGCCAGTGTGTCAGCACTAACAATCACCCAATGGGAATGGGATTTTGGTGACAATACTCAAATCATCCGAAAGACCGGTATGGATGTAAAACACAATTATCAAGAGCCTGGTTGGTATTCAGTAAAACTTACAGTGACAGACATTGATGGCAATCAATCCACACACACCTGGGCCGATCTCATTCAGGTTAAACCCAAAGAAACCGCTTTTGAATTCACAGTAGATAAAACCCAGGCCTATTATCCAGCAACCATTACCTTTTCGCCCCATATGCCCGACAATATGAGTGTTGATCAATGGAAATGGGATTTTGGTGATGGCACCACCAGTACATCTGAAATGCCTGAACATACTTATACCAGTACAGGCATCTTTAGTGTAACCCTGGAAGTAATCACAAGTGATGGCACCTTTGATTCACGCACCCGATATCAATATATCCACATTCTCAGCCGGAAGCCCCAGGCCAATTTTTGGGCCAGTCCGGTCACTGGAACTGCCCCGCTGGCGGTTCAGTTCTATGATACTTCTTCATCTCTGGATGACATTGCTTTCCGCCAATGGTCTTTTGGTGATGACTATACCAGCACAAACACTCAGCCAGAACATTCATACACCAATCCTGGCCAATATACTGTTACCCTGACAGTTCATTCTGGCAATGAATCCGATACCCGAATGATTAGTGATTACATCACAATCATGCCTGCCGGTGAGCCATTATCTGTATGTGCCCTTGAAAGCTGTTCCTATACAACAATCCAGGCAGCAATTGATGCATCGGACACAGGTGAAATCATTGTGGTTCAGCCAGGACATTACTATGAAAATATTACCTTTAATGGCAAAGCGGTGACAGTCCGATCTGTGCTTGATGATCCTGAAAGGACAATCATTGATGGCAGCAACGATGGCCCTGTCGTCCGATTTACCAATGGTGAACAGGCAGATAGCATCCTGGATGGATTCACAATTCAGAATGGATTTACAGAAACTGGTGCAGGCATTCGAGTGCAGGCCAGTCCTGATGGCACAATCAGTCGGCCAACAATTAAAAACTGCATTATTACCACCAATACTGCCCTGGAATCTGGTGGTGGGATTGGAATTGACCATTCTAATCCATATGTCATTCAATGTCAGATTACTGATAACAGAGCCCGACTGGGGGCAGGTATCAGCATGGCTGCCTTTTCTGCGCCTGACCTTCGGAATTTGAAAATTTACCAAAATAGGGCATCAGAAAGCGGCGGCGGATTATTTGTTCATTCATCATCCCCTTTAATGAATCTCATGGAAATATACGCAAATCAAGCAACCGGACGCGGCGGTGGTATCTATATTCTGGATGCCTATCCCGGAAAAATGACCAATCTTGTTATCACCCGAAATCTGTCTGCATTTGGTGCTGGTCTGTATATGAAAAATGCATCATCTGCTTTTATCGCTTTTTGTACCATTGCAGATAATAAAGCCGATTCATTGGGTGATGGTCTTTATTTGTCCCATTCTGGACTGTTTATCAGCAGTTCTATTCTCTGGCATGCCCATGACGAATTGTATCTGGATGATCGTAATGATGTTCGGGTCAATTTCTCAAATGTGGGACTTAATGACAATGACGTTTATCCAGGTATTGGCAATATTAATCAAAACCCAGAGTTTGTTCAGCCGGGTATGGATTACCACCTCAATGTAACTTCCCCCTGCAAAAATAAAGCAGACAGTCGCATGGCCCCGGGACTGGATATTGACAACGACAATCGCCCCATTGGCAATGGCTACGATATGGGCGCTGATGAAGCCCAAAATGCGCCGCCCTTGGTGAATCAACTTAATGTCAATACAGATGAAGACCTGGCCCTGTCAATTTTACTTCAGGCAGTGGATGAAGAAACAGATCTCCTTTCATATAAAATCTTGAGCCAACCCAAACATGGCAGCCTGTCACTGGATTTTCCAAATGTCATTTATACCCCCAACCATAATTTCAATGGCACAGACAGCTTTTCTTACATGGCCCATGATGGTTTTTTGGATTCCGAGGTCGCCACTGTCAATATCACCATTCACGCTGTTAACGATGCCCCAGCCTTTGTTGCTGGCATTGACAGAACTGTTAATGAGGATTCAGGTGTATTTTCACAAACACAATGGGCAACTGCCATACGTCCGGGACCGGGTAATGAATCTCAGGATCTATTTTTCAATCTCACTGTGGATCAACCAGAATTATTTGACCAGCTTCCAGAAATCACAGCAGATGGTGACCTTCATTTTAAACCCGCACCCAATGCCAATGGCAAGGCAGAAGTTATCGTCCACCTGAAAGATACCGGCGGCACTGAACGAAATGGCGTGGATACCAGTGCCCCCCATATTTTGACAATTCGTATCCTGTCGGTCAATGACCGGCCCTCTTTTGTCTTGGGACAAAATCAAATTGTTTTTGAAGATTGTGGTCCAGTGCATGTCAATGAATGGGCCAAAAATATTCAAATGGGGCCATCGGATGAAAGCACACAATCGGGCATATTTTATCTCTCTCATTCAAAGCCCAATTTATTTGACAGCCAACCGGCAATCTCTGAAAAAGGAGATCTCACATTCACACCATCAACCAATGCCTTTGGTGAAGTTGCAATTGATGTTCTCTTAAAAGACAATGGCGGCACTGCCAATGGCGGCATTGATGGCAGTTATACACCAGCCATTTTTACCATTCGGATTAGGCCGGTCAATGATGCACCAGTATTTGTCAAAGGTGAAAATATTTCGGTAGAAGAAGACTGCGGGGAGAAAACCATTCCAGGTTGGGCACAGGATATTCTCCCCGGGCCTGCCAATGAATATCAACAACAATATGAATTTTTTGTTGATTGTGATCAGCCCGGTTTGTTCAGCCAGGCACCGCAAGTATCTGCCACAGGAACCCTTCATTTTGAACCCATGCCCAACAAAAGCGGCATGGCCCTGGCCTGGCTGTATCTTAAAGACAATGGCGGTCGTGAATATGATGGCGTGGATCAAAGCGCATCGCAAAACTTTACTATCCGAATTTCTGATGCCAACGATCCCCCCTATTTTACAGCCGGCGAAAGCATTAAAGTAACAGAAGACTCCGGCCAACATGTGTTTGAAAACTGGTGTACCCAAATCAGCCCAGGGGCTGATGATGAAAGCGGTCAAACCCTTACATTTCTTGTCACCAACACTGCCCCCCAATTGTTTACCATTCCCCCAGCCATTGCACCCAATGGCACGCTGACATTCCGTCTGGCACCTGATGCATCGGGTGATGTGGTATTAAATATTCAGTTGAGAGATAGCGGCGATAAATATAACACCAGTGAAATCACACAACGTCAGTTGACAATCATTCCAATTAACGATCCACCTGCTTTTGTAAAAGGGAATAATATCTCGATTATGGAAGATGCTGGCATGCAGCATTATACCCATTGGGCCACTGATATTTTGCCCGGCCCGCCCAGTGAGGCCAGTCAAAACGTCATGTTCAAGATTCAGGTGATATCCCAGGATAATTTATCCTTTGCCAGACTGCCGGCCATTTCACCCCAGGGCCACCTGACCTTTGAACCCAATGCCAATAGCAATGGCAAAGCCATTGTATCTGTCATTGTTCAGGACAATGGCGGCACTGCCAACAATGGCATTGATGTTTGTGCTGCACAAACCTTTGAAATTGAAGTGGTGGCAGTCAATGATGCCCCAGGCTTTGTTTTGGGGCCGGATGTATATGTTTTTGAAGACAAATCCTCAGATGATATCCCATTCTGGGCCACTGAAGTTCGCCCCGGGCCTGTGGATGAATCCGATCAAAGCCTTCGATTTATCGTTATCACTGAAAAACCGGATCTATTTCTCAGAACACCATCAATTTCACCAGATGGCACATTGTCTTATCTGGTTCAGGAAGGGGTTTTTGGCTCCACACCGGTCCATGTCCAGCTGTGGGATTCTGGTGGCACTGATGGCGGTGGTAAAAACCTGTCAGAACAGCAAACATTTACCATCTGGATTCGATCAGTCAACAACTCTCCCACATTTACGCCGGGTCTGGATCAGGTAACATACGAAGATTCACCATCACAGACAGTGTTCTCCTGGGCCACTGATATTTCACCTGGACCGGAAAATGAGTCTGATCAAACTGTTGAATTTCATGTAACAGCAGACAATACTGCTATTTTTGCCAGGGAACCGGTTATTTCTACTGAAGGCAATCTCACTTACGAACCCTTGCCCGATGCCTTTGGTATTTCTCATGTATCTGTTTTCTTGCAAGACAGCGGCGATACCTTAAATGGCGGCAGCAACACCAGTGATACCAAACAATTTACAATAACAATCTTGCCGGTAAACGATGCACCGGACTTTACAGTGGGTGATGATATTCATATTGTTGAAGACACTGTAATTGATGCATTCCATAGTTGGGCCACCAATATTTATCGGGGTCCTGTGAATGAATCCAAACAGAATTTGATATTTGAGGTGTATACCAACAATCGTTCTTTATTTGCTGAGAATCCTCGGGTTGATGATACTGGCAGTCTGGTATTTCGGCTCAACCCTGACGCCAATGGGACATCTGCCTGCAGCATTCGATTGAAGGACAGTGGCGGCAACGATAATAATGGTGTGGACACCAGTGAAGTCAAATATTTCAGCATTTCTGTCCAATCGGTCAATGATGCCCCCACTTTTGAATTGGGTAAGCCGGTGGTTGTTCTCGAAGACGCCGACTTGCAAGTGATGCCTTCATGGGCTGGACAGATTGCTGCTGGCCCGGCTGATGAAATCGGACAAGAAATTACTTTTGAACTTACTGCCAAAGATGTATCCCTTTTTGAGACATTGCCATCAATCACTTCCAATGGCCGCCTGACATTCAAGCCTGCACCAGACATGTTTGGATCAACATTAGTAACAATTTATCTTAAAGATGATGGCCCTACAACCAATGGGGGCACCAATGTGTCTGAATTTAAATCCTTTACAATTACAATTCTGCCAGTGAATGATGCGCCTTCATTCCAACCAGGCAATGATATCACAGTGAATGAAGATCCGGGCACAATCAGTATTCCCAACTGGGCCACAATGATTAATCCAGGGGCATTTAATGAAGACAATCAAATAATCAGCTTTGCAACCACAACCAGTAACACCTATCTCTTGCCTGACATGCCTGTGATTTATCCGGATGGGGAATTGCGCTTTACACCATCAGCCGATCAATTTGGCGTGGCCGCAATCACAGTGTTTATCAAGGACGATGGTAAAACAGTTAATGGTGGCAGTGATCAGGGCATTCAGCATACCTTTCAGATTACTGTTCGTCCGGTCAATGATCGGCCTTCATTTGAAATGCCTACAGAACTGGTTGTTGCAGAAAATTCAGGCCTGAACACATTTATCAATTGGGCCACACAGATTAAGCCCGGCCCGGACAATGAAAACGTGCAAACCACCACATTTTCTGTCAGTGTTTCCAACAATGATTTGTTTGACAGCCTGCCAGAAATCTCCAATTATGGCGCTTTAAGCTTTACCCCCAAAGAAAATGCCAGTGGCGATTGTACAGTCAATGTCACACTGGAAGACAGCGGCGGGCGAGAATATAGTGGAGAGGATATCAGTTTTGTGAAACAATTCAAACTGTCCATTACCCAGGTGAACAACCGGCCCTCTTTCAATATGGGGGATAATCAAATTATTCATGAAGATGCACAACCGCAAATCATTCACAATTGGGCCACCAATATTAGCTCCGGGCCGGACAACGAAGCCAATCAGACTGTCTGGTTTACCATACAAAGCAACAATAATAGCCTGTTTGATGGCCCGGTTATTCTGAAATCCGATGGCACACTCTGTTACACACCTGCTGCCAATGCCTGGGGATCTTCTGGCCTGACAGTTCGCCTGCATGATGATGGTGATGGCGAAAATGTCAGTTTCCCCCAATATGGCCGCATTGATATTATCCCTGTTAATGATGCACCCACATTTCATATTCCCCAAAATGTCATTGTAAACGAAGATGCCGGCCAACAGCGCATGTTTAACTGGGCATCAAATATCTCCCCTGGGCCCAATGAAACTGACCAATATGTATCCTGCAATGTGACAATTGAAAACCCCAATGTCTACCCACCTGTTGACTTGAGTGTTTTATTTGATGAACTTCCCCAACTGTCACCCGATGGCACATTGACTTTTACTCCCAAAACCAATGCTTTTGGAGAAATTCCAATTTCAGTGCAATTGCAGGACAATGGCATTGATGGCACAGCAGTCGCAAAAAGTACGCCGCAATACTGTACCATTATTATTCAATCGGTCAATGATCGGCCTGTGTTTACACCCGGAGCGCATCAGGAAGTGATTGAGGATTGTGGGCCGCAGCTTATCAACAATTGGGCCTATGGCATTCATTCGGGAGCTGAGAATGAAAATTCTCAAGAGATTGCATTTCAGTTAAGCACCAATAATCCAGCATTATTTGTTGGGTTGCCGCATTTGACATTATCCGGCACACTTTCCTATACTCCGACTCCCAATTTTTTTGGCTCTGCCACTGTTTATATCAATCTGGTAGACAATGGCGGCACTGCCAATAATGGCAAAAATACCAGCGATACCTATCCATTGTCCATTCGGGTACTGCCAGTCAATGATGCGCCATCCTTTGAACTTACTGCGCCAGAATATAATATTATGGAAGATGCTGATGCCCAATCGGTTTATGGTTGGGTGGACAATATTTCAGCCGGTCCAAAAAATGAGTCCGGGCAGTTTCTATCCTTTCATGTGACAGCTTCCAGGTCTTACTTGTTTGAAGAAAAACCGACGATCAGCCAGCAAGGGGATTTGTTTTTTATGCCTGCACAAGACGCTTCAGGTTCAACAGTAATAACAGTCTATCTTCAAGACAGCGGCGGCAAACAAAATGGCGGATTTGATACCAGTATAAAGGTTCAAACATTTACAATCAATATTCTTTCTGTGAATGATCGCCCCAGCTTTATCATGGATGACAGATTGTCGGTTACTGAAAACGCCGGCCCACAGACAAAGCCCAATTGGGCACAGAATATTCATCCAGGCGCTCCCAATGAAGCCGGTCAAACCCTTCATTTTATTTGTCAGACCAATCATACTGAACTATTTGCGCATGTGCCTTACATTTCATCTGATGGCACACTGACATTCACCCCAGAAACTAATACACAGGGATCTGCAACAGTGACTGCCATCTTGTATGACAATGGGGGCACAGCCAATGGGGGAAAAGATCAAAGCTATGCCCAAAGCTTTATTATTAATATTGAAGCAGTCAATCATCCGCCAACATTCACTAAGGGGATTGATCCGGTGGTCATTCTCGAAGATGCAGGCAAACAAACCTTGGAATGGGCCACAAACATTTCTGCCGGACCTGAAAATGAAAAATGGCAAACCTTGAAATTCTCAGTAATTGTGGATGCTCCCCAATTGTTTGCCGATTTACCTTCAATTTCAAACACCGGTGTTTTAACCTACACCCCCAAACCAGATGTTTCGGGCACCACCTCAGTAAAAGTTGTGCTTGAAGACAATGGCGGTGTGCTTCATGGCGGAGACAATACCAGCGATATCACAACATTTTCAATCAAAATACTTCAAGTAAATGATCGTCCGGAATTTGCAGTCAGTGATGATCCGGTGGTACTGGAAAATACTGGCAGAAAAGAGATTGAAAATTGGGCATATGGCATTACAAGTGGTGCAGCCAATGAAATCAATCAAAATCTGACATTTCATTTATCAGTAAATAATTCTACTCTGTTTAGCGAGCAGCCCAAAATTTCAAGCACCGGCTGCCTGACATTTACACCTCAAGTCAATACCAGTGGCAATGCCCTGATTACTGTTCATTTATCAGATGATGGCGGCACTGCCTTTGGGGGTGAAAATACTTCTGAGCCAATGGTATTCAATATTTCAATTCTGGGGGTCAATAACAGTCCCACATTCAAAATGGGAGACAAAATCATTGTTCAGGAAGATTCCGGTTTATCTGTAACTGCCAGATGGGCCACAGATATCCTTCCAGGGCCGCCGGATGAATGGCATCAAAATGTAACCTTTATACTCAATACCGCCAATGCAGACCTCTTTTCAATTCCCCCCAGCATTTCAAATTCTGGGAAATTGACTTTTTCACCAGCGCCTGACGCCTTTGGCACAGCACACATTACTGTAGTTCTCAAAGATGATGGCCCGGATCTGTATGGGGCATCAAATACCAGTGATCCCCACGCTTTTGATATAACAATTTTACCTGTAAACGACCCGCCAGATTTTCAGCCCGGAAATGATATTAAGGTCAAACAAGACAGCGGCATGTTTCGCAAAGTCAATTGGGCGACAGGTATTCAGGCCGGTCCCATGAATGAAAGTGATCAGACTGTAGAATTTATTGTTGAAACCAATAATGATAAATTGTTTGCTGAAAAACCGACGATTTCTCCTACTGGAACATTAGGATTTATTCCTAAACCGCATCAATCAGGAACTGCAATGACCCGCATTCGCCTCCAAGATTCTGGCGGCACTGACAGCAATGGTCAGGATACCAGTGATGAGTACGCTCTGAAAATTATCGTGAGTGATATCAACAACGCGCCCATATTTACCATTGGTCCGGATATTACAATTTATGAAGATATGGGAATTCAAAGCTTTCCACAGTGGGCTTCTGATATTGCAGCAGAACCCGGTGTTGAGTCCAATCAAAGCCTTCAATTTTTTCTCTACTGGAACAACGAGACTCTATTCAAAGAAGGCCCGGCACTGTCATCTGCTGGAAAGCTGACCTTTACACCATCAGATGATGCCAATGGTGCATCCACAGTTCAGATCTATGCAAAGGATAGTGGGGGAACAGAATTTGGCGGTCAGGATACCAGTGATACCCAGACCTTTACAATCAATATACTGTCAGTCAATGATGCGCCATCATTTGTAAAAGGACCGGATCAAACCATTGATGAAGACTGTGGCCCAAAGCGCATTGTTAATTGGGCAACAAATATATCTGTGGGGCCGCCCAATGAATCCAGTCAATTATACTCCTTTTATGCACTAGCATCGCATCCAGAGTTATTTTCCGAACAGCCCATAATTGACAAAAATGGTCTACTTTACTTTACGCCCCAAATGGATGCATTTGGAGATAGTCGTATTGATGTCTATCTGAAAGACTCTGGGAGGAAAGATCATGGCGGGAATGATACCAGTGTCACTCAGCGTTTTACTATTTCAATCTTACCCATCAATGATCCGCCGGAAAACGCTGCAAACAAACAAGGTATATTGGGCGATTTTTATCCAGGCAATCTTGTTACAGCAATAACAGATACCTGGAATGATGATCGGGATGGCGCATCTTCTCTAAGTTTTATGTATCGCTGGCAGCGACAAACAGGCGGCGTCATTGAAAATATTGCCAATGCCACACAGAATAGTTACATTGTGCAAATGGCGGATGTGGGGTCATCCATTCGCCTGTGTGTAAAGGTAACAGATACTGGGGTGGGTGTGCCTATCAGTCAATCCACTGAAGCGATGTCAGATTTTATGCGGGTGTATGAGTTTGAAGGTGATCTCAATTTTGATAAGCGTTTGGGGCTTGATGATTTGATTATTGGCTTACAAATGATGTGCGACATGTATGATCATGGCCATATGCCGATGGTTCAGGCAGATCTAAATGGAGATGGTCGGATTGATTGGGTGGAAATTTTGTTTATTAATAAAATGATTTGCTACTAACGCATTGAACATTCTTTTCCTATAACACCCCTCTTTTTGGCCCCAAAAATTAGTTTTTTGGGGCCGCTCTCAATTCAAAGTTGCTCGTTCCCAGGCTCTGCCTGGGGAACGTTTTCCGAGGTGGCTCTGCCACCTACGAACTGAACAGGCGGCAGAGCCGCCAAGAAAACGTTCCCAGACAGAGCCTGGGAACGAGCATCTGAGCGAGTTTGCCTTAGCCTGACGGCTATGGGCTTTAGCCTTCTCTGGGCGCGGCGCGCAACAAAAACACTAAATCAGTTGTTGCTGTTTTGGCAATTTGTCTAATTCTGGATCTTTTGCACTGTCCTTCTCCGGGAGTCGAACCGCAGCGGAAATGCGTTCACCACTATCTAAATCCATCAATTTAACGCCCTGGGTATTCCGACTGATTTTAGAAATATTGTTGACATGCAATCGAATCAACTTGCCATTTTCTGTCATCAGGATAATGTCGTCGTCATCTTCAACAAGCAAAATCGAAACAACCAGTCCATTTCGTGCACTGGTTTTAATGGTGATAACGCCTTTGCCACCCCGCGCCTGTAATGTATATTCATTAATAGATGTTCGTTTGCCAAAACCATTTTCAGTGGCCACAAATAGTGTTTCACCATAACTCAGCACTTCCATGCCAACAATCCGATCCCCTGCTGAAAGTTTGATTCCTTTAACTCCTCGGGCGGTGCGTCCGGATGGGCGAATGTCAGACTCATGAAATCGTATGGATTTACCCAGGCATGAGGCCAGAAAAATGTTTTGGGTGCCATCGGTTAATCGCGCTGCAATAAGTTCATCACCTGGAACAAGATTAATTGCTCGAATCCCATTTGTACGTGGACGACTATATGCCATGATATCAGTTTTCTTGATCAATCCATTTCGGGTCGCCATTATGATAAAATGGCCCGGCGTAAATTCAGCAACTGATAATACTGTTGCCAGTTGCTCATTTTCGCTAAAATTAAGCAGGTTGACAATCGCTTTCCCCCGGCTGACACGACCAGCCTGTGGAATATCGTATACTTTACACCAGTAAACCTGGCCCATATTGGTAAAAAACAAAAAGAAATGATGCGTTGATGCCACGAAAACATGAGATAGAAAATCCTGTTCTTTGGTTTCCATGGCTGTTTTACCTTTGCCGCCCCTGTGCTGACTGTGGTACATCGACAATGGTGTTCGCTTGATATAGCCCCCATTAGAAACAGTTACCACCATATCTTCTTCAACAATCATATCTTCCATGCTGATTTGTTTGGTATCTGATGTTATTTGTGAACGTCGTTTATCACCAAATTGTTCTTTGATTTCAGCCAGTTCTTCCTTGATTATATTCAATACAATTTGTTCACTCCCCAAAATCTCGCGATACCAGGCAATGTCTTTTATCAGTTGATCGTATTCTGCACTTATTTTTTCCTGTTCAAGGCCTGTCAATCTTTGGAGTCGCATGTCCAAAATGGCCTGTGCTTGGATTTCGGTTAAATCAAACTGATCAATTAAACCTTGTTTGGCCTCAGGCGGGGTACGTGAATTCCGAATCAAAGCAACCACATCATCTAAGTTTGCCAGCGCAATTTTTAAGCCTTCGAGTATATGCGCACGTTCTTCCGCTTTTCTGAGATCATATCGGGTTCGGCGGACAATAATTAGTTTCCGGTGGTCGATAAAATGGGTGAGGGCCTGTTTCAAGGATAGGA
>Ga0272440_1001418_pt1 | contig 19602 bp, 15 predicted proteins | sample SSMMMBAug17_FD_192440 | JGI IMG/M metagenome (GOLD analysis project Ga0272440, IMG submission 192440) | Marine sediment archaeal communities from Little Sippewissett salt marsh, Falmouth, MA, United States - SSM-MMB-Aug17 | ecosystem: Environmental > Aquatic > Marine > Wetlands > Sediment ...
CATTGAGTTTAAACGAACTTGAAATTACAGATAACACACCCGATCCATTCAGATTTCCATTGAATGTTTCCGGCAACACCCGACTGTATCAACCCAATAGTGTCAATGGTAAGGCCTTGAGTGTCACTGGCGATACCTACATGCAAGGACTTGTTGAAATCGATGGCAACTTATCGGCCAATCAACTGGATGTCACAATGATATCAACCGCCAGTTCTCTTGAAATTGGCAACAATCTGTTTGTCGTTGGCAATCTGGATGCCACCGGCACCACGCATCTGACGCCCATGTATTGGTGGGAAAATGCCCTGGATGTCAGTGGAAATACTTTAATTTCTGGCAATCTTGATGTTACTGGATTTACACACTTGAAACCGACATATTCATTTGGTAATGCCTTGGATGTCAGTGGTGATACTTTGATTTCTGGTAATTTAGATGTTACAGGTTCATTAAGCGCAGGAAGCATGTATTGGTGGGAAAATGCCTTGGATGTGAGTGGAAATACATTAATTTCAGGTAACTTGGATGTAACCGGCATATTAACCGCCGGAAGTATTGATGTCTCTTCAATGGAATTAACTTCACTGGATGTCTCTGGAACCACAAATTTAAAACCAACATATTCCTGGGAAAACGCTCTGGATGTCAGCGGCAACACATTAATCTCCGGCAACCTTGATGTCACCGGAGATTTGAAAGTATCACAAATAACTTTCAATACAGTTTCCAGCCAGGCAAGAAATATTACCTTTAACGATGTTTCTGGAACAGTAATGGTCACCGGCTTTTCTAGCATAAACAGTTCAACCACATTAAGTGAAAGTCATAATGGCGTGATACTGGCTTCAGGAACGATCTCATTAACCTTACCCGATCCAACAACTGTATTGGGAACAACATATACAATCAAAAAAACAGATTCATCAGCAAATTATGTAACAATCATAGGTTTGGTGGATAATGTAAACAACCCAGAACTATTAGAACAATATTCATACATAACAATTGTTAGCGATGGTTCCGCCTGGTATAAAGTCGCAGAATTTGTTGCAGTTCCTGAAGTTGAAGATCAAACCTATATCAGCAATTCATTAGGAATGACTTTTCGGTTAATTCCAGCCGGAACATTTGTAATGGGAAGTCCATCTGATGAACTTGGACACCAAAACCATGAGGCTCAATATACAGTAACGATATCAGAATCCTATTATATCCAAACAACAGAGGTCACACAGGGGCAGTGGGAAGCTGTTATGGGCAGCAATCCATCCTATTTTGGCAGTTGTGGCATGAATTGTCCGGTAGAAACAGTATCATGGAACGACTGCCAAGCATTTATAGCAACATTAAATGCAATGGGTGAAGGCTCTTATACCTTACCAACAGAAGCGCAATGGGAGTATGCATCAAGAGCAGGAAGTAATAAAGCATTTGCAAATGGGGACATTTCTAATACGACAACAGACTCAAACCTGGATATAATGGGATGGTATGTCAGTAATTCAAATTCAACACCTCATGCAGTCGCTCAAAAACAGGCCAATGCATGGGGGTTGTTTGATATGCATGGAAATATTTGGGAGTGGTGTAATGATTGGTATGGAACTTATCCAACAGGTTCTGTAGTAGATCCGATAGGGCCATCATCAGGCTCTTACCGGGTAATGCGTGGCGGTGGCTGGAACTACGACGCTGAGAACTGTCGGTCGTCAGAGCGAAACAGCGGCAGCGGACTCAATGAAAACGTTGGTCTGCGCCTGTCGAGGGCATTAGAGCCCTGATTTACAATGCACCTCCTTGTTTTTGCTGTTTTAGGGTCGGACCAGAATATTCTTCTTAACTCATTTAATTTATAAGAAAATAATTTATAAAAACACGATTTTTTGCTCTTAGAGACCTCATTTTGATATCAAAATGGATCTTTTAAGAAAAATTCGTTTGGAAAAAAGGATCTGTCATGCTACTTCCAATGAACTTCAGAAATATTATATACCCTTAATTAAGTTTGACATTGAGATTTACAAAATGAAAAAAAGCGGGGATATTCAGAAAATTGTCGATACATTTATCAAATGAAAGGGTAAGGAGTTCTCGAAAAATAAATTCCCCAATTCAAAATGCTTGACTCAAAAATTAAACACTAAGTATATGCGTTCCAAAATGTTCATTCTGTTTTTTGAACCATGATTACACTGGAGTAAAGGAATAAGATGAAATAAAAACACTTTAAATTCATCTTTTTCAGTGTAATAATTGTTCAAAAACAAAATGAACAATTATTAAATGAGGAACTTATTTTTTGAGTTTTCCTAAGATAAAAAAGAAAGTCAAGCCAATTGGGACACTTCCCAGCTATTGTCCAAATTCTGAATGCCTTGCTTGAAGATTCGGGTTTAAGAAAATTGCCTGATATTGATTGAACATTATTGTTAGGAATAACCATTTAAAATAATTGAAAAATTAAAATGGGGGACTTATTATTCGAGAATTCCTAAGGAATGCTCCGAGACTTCCTTAAATATAAATTGAAGGTGTCATAATGAAATCAACGTCAATACAAGTTTTTCCTATAAAACGATTGACTGATATCTTTGTTTCAGGACTACTCATAATTCTCTGCCTACCAGTTTTTTTTATTATTTTTATGGTGATGAGTTTCAACATGCTGCTTAGTCCTGAAGATCGCGGACAATTTTTTTTTCGAGAAAAACGTATATCGCGCGGAAAACCATTTTTTATTTTAAAATTTAGAATGGTCAAACAGTATCTGGCTGAACAGGCGCATCAAACCAATACCTGCATTCGAGACTATGAAGATGATATGCAGCAACTCACCTGGACCGGACGAAATCTGTTGAAAAGCAGATATCTGGATGAACTCCCTCAGCTTTTCAATATTTTCAAAGGTGATATGAGTCTTGTTGGCCCGCGGCCTTTAGTCTCTCATCTAGTTGAAGCACAGATTAAAAATGGAATTACATTTAGAAACCAGATTATCGCCGGTTGGACCAGTATTGGACAGATTCAATACAAAGGAATAATGATAAATAAAGATTGTAATCGTGAAGATTTGGATCAACAATACGTGGATTTTTGCCTGAAAAACAATCAATGGCGAATCTGGTGTTTTGATATGTGGGTATTGTTTCGAACCATTCGCGTTTTGTTTGAAGGGAAAGGTATTTAATGAATTCTTTACGATGTTGCGCTATTAAATTATTATGAATCATCAACCAACTATCAATATCCTTGATATTGCAATACACACGACCTGTTTAAATCAGGCTGTCCAAACCATTTCTCGATGGATTAAGAAAAAACAACAGCATTATGTATGTGTTCGGGATGTTCATGGTATTGTGCAATGTCAGAATGACCCTGTTCTTCGACAGATTCATCAGAACAGTGGCTTGACTGTTCCCGATGGCATGCCCCTTGTATGGATTGGACGAATGATGGGATATCATCAAATGGGAAGAGTCTATGGGCCTGATCTAATGAAGTTATTGTGTCAAGTATCAGTAACAAAAGGGTTTACGCATTGTTTATATGGTGGAAAAACAACAGCACAGGTTCAGGATGTAAAAAAACAGTTGGAAAAACAATATAAAGGGATTCAAGTAACAGGTGCTTTTTGCCCGCCATTTTCATCGTTTGTTGAGTTTGATGATACTCAATTGATTTCTCATTTGCGTTCGAATAAAACTGATATTTTATGGGTTGGTGTGGGAACGCCCAAACAGGAATACATTATGGCACATTTGAAAAAACATACAAATACAAATGTGATCATTGGTGTTGGCGCAGCCTTTGATATTTTATTAAACATCCAATCTGATGCACCTGGCTGGATAAAGCAGTCGGGCTTACAATGGTTATTTCGTGCATTTCAAAATCCCAACCGATTAGGCAAACGTTACATGAAAGTGATTCCTGCTTTTATTTTTTTGATGTTGCAACAATGGCTAAGAAATAAAGGCAAGAAATACAGGTAAAAAAATTCATGAAATTTGTGGTTATTCATTATTCGCTTTTAATTTTTTATATGGTGACAGATTTCATCATTACCAACGTAATGATCATTACTGCTTATCTGTTATATCGATTTCTTTCTATTGGAAAAGAGGTTGTTTATGCAAGCCCAGAACTATTCATCGCCAGCATGTCATCATCAGGATTGATTGTATTGACATTACTTATCGTTAACACCTATAACACTGACTCCAGCTTTTTAAACATGAAAGAGATCGAACGTGTTGTCAAAGGAGTGACATTAGGATTTCTGATTGTTGGTATGGTGCTTGTTTTGGGGCGATTCCTCATTTCAAGGTATGTTTTTGTGTTTTCATATATTCTGACGATTATTGCTTTGACTGGCATAAAAATGTTTTTCTTTCATATGTTATCAACAGATCCCTGGTTAAAAAAACTGCAGAAAAAAGTCCTGATTTATGGCGCAGACCCAACTGGTGAAAATCTATACAGAGCACTGGTCAATTCCCCTCGCTTGCGAATTGTTCCAGTTGGATTTATTGATGATCGACCTGAAAAAAAAGGGGAAGTATTATATGAAAATGGCTTTCACACAGACAAATCAATCAGGGTGCTAGGTAGTCATACAGATATCTTGCAATTAATACAGACACATGATATTTTCGCCATTTATGTTAGTGCACATCGCTTTTCTTCAAACCAATTAAAACAGGTAATTACAGACTTACAGCAGTATCCGGTTCGGGTTTTTCTTGTACCTGATTATCAAGGGATTGTATCGGCAAATGTCAAAGTAGACAGAATTGATGATATTCCGGTGTTGACAAATCTCACAGGTCCTTCAAATTCCTACTTATGGGGAAAACGATGTATGGACCTATTTTTAGGACTTTTTGCAACGTTAGTTTTTGTGATACTATTACCCATTATATGCCTGATAATTAAATTAGATTCACAAGGACCAATATTTTTTCGTCAGATTCGGGTGGGAAAAAATAATCGTCATTTTTATATAATTAAATTTCGAACAATGATACATAATGTCAAACCTTATGAGCTCAAACCTGAAACAAGTAATGATCAGCGAATAACAAAAGTAGGCCGATGGCTTCGGAAGACAAGCCTGGATGAACTGCCTCAAATCATTAATGTAATAAAAGGAGATATGTCTTTTATTGGACCAAGACCTGAAATGCCATTTATCGTAAACTCATATAACGCTGAACAAATGAAACGATTACAAGTCAAGCCAGGAATTACTGGTTTATGGCAGTTAGCAGGAGATAGAAATAAACCCATTCATGAACATATCGCCTATGATAATTATTATATTCAAAACATGTCTTTCTTTTTAGACATTGCGATTTTGATCAATACTTTATTTTATGCGTGTAAAGGACGATAAATTGTATTGTATTATTTATTAAAAATACGACACGTCCCTTTGGGATGACAGATATTACTCTAATAAAGTGAATAAGATGCCTATTCAGAAAAAAATACATATTAGAAAACCTTCACATGGTTGGCCGAAGTTAAATTTACGTGAAGTGTGGGAATCTCGTGAATTATTGGTTATTTTGGCATGGCGTGATATCTCTGTCAGGTACAAACAAACCTTATTAGGAGGTTTATGGGCAGTTATTCAGCCTTTTGTCACGATGATTATTTTTTCGATAGTTTTTGGAAAACTGGCCCAAATTCCATCAGATGACATACCTTACCCGATATTCAGCTATACAGCACTTGTTCCCTGGTCATTTTTTGTAAATGCGCTAAACAAATCCAGTTTAAGCCTGATCAGCAATTCAAATCTAATTAACAAAGTTTATTTTCCGCGTCTCGTATTGCCTCTTTCAGCAGTTATGGTTGGGACGATTGATTTTTTTGTTGCGTTTTTTATGTTGCTCATTATGATGATTTTTTTTGGAATTTTACCAACCGTCGCAATCCTTTTTCTTCCTTTTTTTATTTTGCTGACATTAATCACATCACTCGGAATCGGTATCTGGATCGCCACCCTGAATGTTAAATTTTATGATTTCCAAAACGCCCTTCCATTTATGATACAAGCATGGATGTTTGCAACGCCGATCGCCTATCCCAGCAGTCTTCTGGAAGAACCCTGGCGCAGCATTTATGGATTAAATCCAATGGCTGGCGTTGTTGAAGGTTTCAGATGGGCTTTACTGGGCACAGAGACTTCTCCAGGGGGGATATTGATTGTTTCATCTATATCTGCCTGTGTTATTCTCATAGCGGGCATGTATTTTTTCAAACGTGTCGAGCCAACCTTTGCAGACTTTTTATAAAGGATCCACATGAATAATATCTCGATAAAACTAGAAAATATTGGTAAACGCTATCAAATAAGAAGAGGGCAAAGATATGGGACCTTGAAAGAAACAATAAATCGGATAATCAACCCTTTTCATTATCGAAAAAAAAGAAATTATGATCCTGTCGATTCAGATAAAACTGACACGATATGGGCAGTGAGAGATATATCATTTAGCATAAATCAAGGAGAAATTGTTGGCTTGGTCGGTCGAAATGGTGCTGGTAAAAGTACCTTGTTGAAAATTATTGCAGGCATTACAACGCCAACTTGTGGAAAAGCAGTTATTGAAGGTAAAATTGGTTGCTTACTGGAGGTTGGTGCAGGGTTTCATCCGTTTCTTTCTGGTCGAGAAAACGTTTTTCTCAGCGGTTCCATACTGGGATTATCACGCGCTGAAATCAAAAAAAAATTCGATGAAATCGTCGCTTTTGCAGAAGTTGAGTCCTTTATTGATACACAGGTTAAATACTATTCCAGCGGAATGTATGCAAGATTGGCATTTGCTGTTGCTGCGCATATGGTGGTTGATATTCTTATTGTTGATGAAGTCCTTTCAGTTGGAGATATCGCTTTTCAAAAAAAATGTCTGGGTAAAATTGATGATGTTGCCAACGATGGCCGGACAGTGCTTTTTGTCAGTCATAATATGGCAGCCATTCAGCGCTTATGTAATAGAGGTGTACTTTTTCATAATGGTAAAATTATCATGGATTCAAATATTGATTCAATTGTATCCAAATATTTGGACAATTATTGTGATGTCCCCGCCAAAAGAGTTTGGCCTTATTCTGATGCACCAGGAGATGATCATGTGAAGCTGCTTTCGATCAGAGTTCTCAATTCAAAAGATGATAGTGTTCAAACCATTGATATTCATGAATCGGTTCGGATTGAAATTGTATATCATGTCAAAAAAATCCATCAACCGCCAGTCGTAATCATTCATTTTATCAACGAGCAATGGCTTCATCTTTTCAGTACACATGACTTTTACCCAAAAAAGGCATCTACCATTAAAGAAAATCAAGAAGTGTGTAAAATTTGTAATGTCCCAGGTAATTTGTTCAATCAGGGACGTATTTATATTCATATAGAAATAATCAATCATTTGTCCAAAAAGAACCATGTAAACCTTAAAGAAGCAGTGTCTTTTGAGGCGATTGATCAAAGGGGGCTGGAAGAAATGGAAGATCCTTTTGGCACTCAATGGCCGGGAGTTATTAGACCTGCATTAACATGGGAAATGTAGGACATCCATTGTAACTTATATGAAAAACAAACCGAACAAGTCAGCCAGGAAACAAAAACGATACAGCCACAAGAAGAACAGATTCCCACAAAAACAGATCGTACAACCACATTCGAACGTGTAACAGCTGTTCGGATTATCGATCAATTGCCCACTAAACCAATGGATATATGGCAAGTAAATATATGGCAATACTTTCCCATTATTGTCATGTTGTTGCTACGTCTCACATTATTTGAACCAAAAAGTCTCAAAATATTTGACCTATAATTTGTGTCTGAACGGAAAATACAAATATTATAATATATCAATTGGTTAGTATATGTTTTTTCGAACGATGATTTTTACTACTTTTAAACCCTTTATTTTCATGGATTTAGGAGATTATAAAAAATTTGTAATTTTAACTATCCAAAAATACAGAAAATAATTTAATAATATTTATTGAAACGAAATCAATTAAAACCTCATATTATCAAATATTTATGATTAAACGCATCAGGCTCGATGGCATCGAGTGGATTCTGGAAGATGGCTGGCGTTACTCTAACTTCCTGAAACAGGACCAGACAAGGGCCTCGTCGGTCGCGGTCATGGGCAACTCGGTCGCCTTTCAGACGAAGGGCACACCGAGCACCAACCCATGGCCGTCAGGCCATGGGCGAAACCATTACTTCCATAGCCTCATGCAGGAAAATAGTTCTAATCTTTCTGACAATGCTTTGCAATTCGAGCTAACAAATCAAAATGACTGACCAGATGGGTTGTTAAAAATGGTTTTCCGGTATTGAGCATTGCAACTGAGATATCGCGATCTGGATCAGCCCAGGAAAAGGAATTAATAAAGCCCCAATGTCCAAAGGCATTTTTGGTATTTGGGCCAAACATACCAAAGGGATCACTACCCAACATCAGGCCCGCACTATAGCGCATGGGTAAAAGAACCATTGATTTATCCAATTGCATTTTCCCGGCTTCAATCGTTGCCCGCCGAACAGTCAGTGGTTCAAAAATGCGAACACCATTTAGTTCTCCGCCATTGAGCAATAACTGGAAGAATTGACACATTTCATCAACTGTGCAAACAAGATTGGCTGATGGTATAATCGATGTGAAAAATCTTGTATCATTGGCCATTTTAATGACCATATCCCAGGGTCCTCCCAATGAGCGACGAACGATCATTGTAAATGGAAAAACCACTGGCAATCCGGTGTAATAGCTTTTTGCAACTGATGGTATATCATCTTCTGCAATGCCATAGTTAAAGTATTTAAAGCCCAGTGGTTCTTGAATGGTTTCTTTTAAATACTCGCGAAGGTCTTTACCTGTGACCCTTTTTATAATTTCGTGAAGAACATAACCGCCGGTAATGGCATGGTAAGAAGCGGTATGCCCTGCAGAATATTGTGGTTTTATGTCACAAATCATCTTGAGCGCGTCATCATGATTGAACAAAATTTCAGAATCAACATCATCAGGAAGGATTCCAAAGCCGCTCCGATGTGATAATACTTGATGAATTGTAATATCATCCTTGTCATGTGCAGCGAATTCAGGCACATAATGACAGACTGGATCGGTGAGATGAATCTTTCCCTTTTCAGCCAAATGATGAATCAACATGGCAGTGACTGCTTTTGATGCTGAAAACTGACAAATGGGCATTTCCGGCTGCATGATAATTTTTTGTGTTTCCGAGTCGCCAATCACATTTCCGAGTGCATGTCCAATCGTACGTTTCATCACAATTTTGCCTTGCCTGCGAAGACATAAGGCAATGGCCGGATGTACACCGGTTCGATAATAATTCTCAACGCCTTCCCATATGGTCTGGACATCACTGTCAGTCATGCCCACTTCAACAGGATCGATTTCTTCTGATGCATTAAATACGGAAATTTCAGACAAATTATTCGGAACATCCACACATTGTCCGGTTGTGGGTATTGGTGGGGCCAGACTATTAAGATCCATACCTGGAATTGGCATAAATTGTGTAAAAGAAAAAGGTTTCAAGAAATACCTCCTTTTATTAAAAAAAAGTTATTTGCCTGCTCCTGTGAAAGCAAGACCCATTCTTAAGGGGCGCATTTCAAAAAGGGAGGGCTTTTTAGCCCTGAAAGGGCGGCAACATATCAGCCCAGGGTAAGACATTACAATAATTTTAGCCATGAAAGGGCTTGAAAGGACGACACATACATTAATGGTAGCTCATTTATGTAGCGCCCTTACAAGGGGATATGTTTTTTTTATATTTTCCCAGGGCGTTGCCTGGGCTGGTTTGTTACGTCCTTTCAGGGCTAAAAAAATCCCCCCTTTTCTTGAATACTCCTCCTTAAGGAATAGTTTTAAATTTTTGAATAATCTGATGTTATCAGCTTATTTAAGTTGTCTCGAATTTTTTTAGAAAGTTGCTTGATCCCAGAATAATCATTCTCGCATGTTTTGCTTAACTCTCTAATTCGTTTAACATCACAAGGGAATTTTTTTAAGAGAATAATATTTTTGATATGATAATATTCTGTTAAAATTGGATTATGCGATGTAATGACAAGCTTGTTTCTTGACAAATAATCAAAAAATTTTGATGGAAAATTGGTATTGTTATTAGGCGATTGAATATCGTTGAGAAGAACAAAGGCATCTGCCCCATCAATCAGGTTTAAAAAGTCAGTTTCATTAAGAAAACCATGAAAATGAACGTTTGGCAAATGGTTTATTCGGTTTTTTAGGGTTTCTATCTCATGCTGTTCGGCATTACCAGTGATATCGAAAATGATACTTTGCTCAATATTTTCAGCATACTCAATCAATTGATTAAATCCAAAACCTTGTGTAAAATTTCCAGAGAATAAAATCCGGTTTATTTGAACATGTTTTTGTGTCTTGTTTTTTTCTAGAAGATCACAATCTATAAAACCATTGACTGTAACAAAATCTTGTTTGTCTGGAAAAAATTCTAACACCCGATTCTTTAAGCCCTCATTGACTAGCAAAAAGGTATCAACATAATTGTAAACGCATTTTTCCCATTGACGATAAAAAAAACCTTTGAAACCTTTGTCAAGAAATAACCCATCTTCATAATTCATAATTAACTTAAAAGGGGACACAATACGAATCATAGAAAGAAGCTTCGCAAACAATCCAGGAAAACTGAATTCAACATGATAATTATAGATCATCATTACCTGATAGTGACGTAAGTGAAGTAAGATCCAAATAATGTGAAATAGCATGCTAATTGATTTTTTAAAAAAGGACGTGATCCCCCAAAGCCCCAAAGTAGGAGCATGTAAGATCCTAATTTTTTTGGATATATTCTCTATAAACAGACGATCAGTATACTTAGAAAAAGATACAGAGGAAATATCAACATGATGCCCCAGCGACTCAAGTTCTTTGCTCATCGCCAACAGTTTTTTTCGACTAGAAGCGGCCATATAATCTGAATTATTGCGACGTTCAAGACATTTTTCTGTAATACAATTACACATGATTAATATATTCATAACGATTGAACTCTTCACTTCTGATTGTATTCATTTTTAATAAATGTTAAGCTCAAGGACTGTGCCTGGATATACTCATTATCAATGCTTTTCCATCCATCTCTTTTGGCAAATCAACCCATAGCACAAAATATTTATATTTCTAAGCATGTTTGATGTCAAGGTAAAAAAGTTTTCTTAAACACTGCTTTTTACAGTATGTAAATATCCCTGACCTGAACCTAAATCCGCACAAGCTCTGGGTAACTGATCCCAATCAGTTGTATATGCCGGAGATCGATTATTAAAAGCAGTTTGCCAATTGGGAGCAGGGTTTAAGCCTAAGGCCGCATATTTAACACTGTTTGTTCCCATTTTACCATTGATTTGATCTATGGATTGCATGACTTTGTTGAATTTTTCCCGATCAATGGGATCAAATAGGCCCCCCTGATAGCAATTGGCTGGAAAAAGTTCCTTAAAAATGACGCCTGTTTTTTTGTAAAAAAAACCCTTTTGAAAAATACGATCTATACCAAAGCTGGCATATTTGATCAATTCCGGTGTGTTATTGGTTGCAACCGGTAATGAAATAACCTCTGATTTGTAATACGTTCTGCTGGCAAATCGACCTGTGGTGATATATACAATCATCACTTTGGCGACAGATTGTTCAGATCGTAATTTTTCTGCGCCGATACTGACAAAATTTGCCAAAGCTTCTTTTAAGTCATCAATGGATGAAACCGCTTTCTTAAAGGAGCGTGAAACAGAAAGATTCTTTTTGGCTGATGGATTGCACTCTAAAGGAAAACATGACTGCTCATTCAGTTCTTTTTGCAGTCTGGTGCCACAAATGCCCATTTTTTTTTGAATCATATATGAATCTGCATTTTTAACTTGCAGCGCATTGACAATGCCATGTTTTTTTAAATATCGAGCATATTTGCGGCCAACGCCCCAAATGTCATCAACTTCAGTTCTTTCAAGGGCATGGGAAAGATAAGGGGAGTTCGTTAAATCCAGAAAGCCGCGGGCTTTATTCGACTTTTTAGCAATCCGGTTGGCAACTTTGGAAAGGGTTTTGGTTGCAGCCACGCCAATTGAAACAGGAATGCCGGTCCATTGATAAACAGTGTTGCGTATCTTTTGACAAAATTGAACGCGCTCTTTCTCATTGATATCCGATAGTTCAAGAAATGCTTCATCAATTGAATAAATTTCGATATGGGGTGTAAAACTGGCAAGGGTATTCATCACACGATCAGACATATCTCCATACAGAGCGTAGTTTGAAGAGTACACCTGAATATCATGCTTTTTAATTAAATCCGCTATTTCAAATGCAGGCACGCCCATTTTTATACCCAGTGCTTTGGCTTCATTTGAACGTGCAACTGCACAGCCATCATTGTTCGAAAGAACAATCACAGGTTTTCCATTTAATCGTGGATTAAATACCCGCTCACAGGAAACATAGAAATTATTACAATCTACCAATGCAAACACTTTAGATTTCATCATTCTTGCTCACAATTTATGAATCACTGATGTCACAACGCCCCAAATTTCAAAAGACGCATCTTTATCAATGGTAATGGGTGCATAATTTTCATTTTCAGGCGACAGTATCAGGCCTGAGGTTGTCTGACGAATTCGTTTGACAGTCAGTTCTCCATCAATTACAGCAACAACCACTTTTTTATTCACAGCCTCAATGGCGCGATCGACAATTAGAATATCTCCAGGATGAATGCCGGCGTCAATCATAGAATCGCCAGTAACACGAACAAAAAAAGTTGCTGCCGGATGTTTGATCAAGTGTTTATTTAAATCCAGTTTGCCTTCAATATAATCCTCTGCAGGTGATGGAAAACCCGCAGAAACTGGAACCATAAACAAGGGGCGTTCACATGTTGTTGAATAATCTGGATAATAAATTATGTAATTTTTCATGGATCTTATCCGCTAAACTTAAAAGAGTGTCAGCCAAAGATTGACACCCTCTTGTCAGGCATCCAAAAAATTTGACAAATGACCTCTTGAAATGTATACATTTTGTACATATTATTAATCAAAGTCAACGAAAATATATGATCAATAAAATAAAGAGGGCATCGCATTAAATGACATCAGAATCGAAACAAACATCAGCCTATATTACCACAAAACAAGGCAACGAGAAAATCCAAAAAAATCGCTGTAACGATAGACATTTGCTATTAGGGGTGACAGGCACGATCGCTTCAGGAAAAACAACTGTTGCAGATATGCTTGCAGCGCATGGTGCATATACAATCGATTTTGATCAAATTTCTCGTCTGGTGGTTGAGCCTGGAAAACAGGCTTATCATCAAATTATAGACTATTTTGGCAAACATGTGGTTCAACCGGATATGACCCTTGACCGACAAAAATTATCTGACATTGTTTTTAGTGATCCGGAAAAAAGAAAAAAAATTGAAAGCTATATCCATCCTCAAATTCAATTACATTACATTGCTATGGTTGACAAGATCACCGAACAAGATCCAGGTGCGATTATTCAAGTGATTGTGCCGCTGATGATTGAGTTGAACATGCAGTATTTATTCCATAAAGTACTTGTTGTTTATGCCCCTCAGGCCACTCTGACAAAAAGATTGATGAAACGAAATGGTATCAGTGAGGCGGTCGCACTTCGTATGATTCAGACCCAGATTTCGATTGATGAAAAAAAAAAACATGCGGATTTTATCATTGACAATGGAAAAAATAGGGCATCCACTCAAAAACAGGTTGATGCGTTGTGGGAAAAACTTCTTGTGATTCAGACGACAGTGCGATAGATAGATTAAATATTGAAACAATGATTGTTCAGCCATGGCTTTTTTTTTAAAAAAAAGGAATCGTTCTTGCCACTTTTGGTTGACCTTGACAGCTGAACAGCCCAATAAATGGAAAATATACACGAAAAAGTTTCGAAATAATGATTACTTAGGAGATAAATAGTGAAAACAAAACAAGATATTTTAGAAGAAATGTTGGCCCAAGAGGCGCCTCAATGCCCCCATTGTCAGGAAAGTATGCAAATTTGGCAGATTCCGGAATTTGCTTTTGGTGATGGCCTTGGATGGGGGACACCATATTTGTTTGTTTGTTTTAATGATGACTGTCCATCATATCAATCGGGTTGGGATCAAATTCGCGGCAATTTTGCCCATAATGCATCCTACCGATGTATGTGTTATCCGGATGGAAAAAGTTTTGAATTCATTCCAGTGTTTAGCCCAGAAGGGGGGAAAGGACAGGTTCTAAACGAACAGGTGCTTAAGGAACAAGAACAATTGAAAGAATCGATTAAGTTGGGCTTTTCCACACTGGCTGATGCATATGTCAATAAGGACATAGATGCTGTATTGTTAATTTTATTCGATGCCACTCAACCTGCTCGAGTTCGCCTCAAGGCCGCTGACATGATTGGCGAAATCGGCCGAACTCAGGATATTGAAAGTCTTGAGAGCAGCAAGTATCCCAATAATTTAATTAATGATCAGGTGAAAGCATCAATCAAAAAAATTCATCAACGCTTTTTTACAAGAGAATGCCCTTTTTGTGCGGAAATTATCAAAGAAAGAGCGAAAGTTTGTAAGCACTGTGGAAAAGAGGTTGCTGGACTTTAAAAAATCTATACCTGGATGGCACATGCTAGTCACAAACATCAGCAAGAACAATCTTTGCTTGAGCGGGATCTTCCTCATTTTCCGGATAGACTTCTTTTATTGCAAGAAAAACATCCAGGTTGGATATAAATAAATCAACCAGATTCGGGTCAAAATGTTGGCCCCGCTCAGATTTGATCAAGTCAAGAATTTTTTCCAAAGGCCAGGCTGCTTTGTAAATACGTTTGTAGCTTAATGCATCAAACACATCCAATAATCCTGTAATTCGACCAAAAATATTAATTTTTTCGCCCTGAAAAAATTGGGGATATCCTTTACCATTCCATCGTTCATGATGTTCTAATGCAATATCTGCAGCAGCACGCATAATTTCACGATCAGAATGTTTGAGAATATCGTAGCCAATTAAGGTATGGGTTTTTATAATTTCAAATTCTTCCTGAGTCAACCTTCCCGGCTTATTCAGAATGGTATCTGGAATTCCAATTTTTCCAACATCATGCATGGGAGATGCCAGTCGAATTAATTCTGCTTGGTATTCATCAAGCCCTGCCATCAATGCCAGTTTATACGAATATTCGGCCACGCGTCGAACATGGTGAGCGGTTTCTTTAGAGCGGGTTTCAACAACTTCACCCAGCGTTATAACCACCTCTTTTTGTGTATCCACAACTTCACGATTTAAATAAATATTATCCAATGCAATGGCAACGTTGGATGAAAAAACACGTACCATATCTTTTTCGATATTTGATAAACATTGATTGTAATCTCCCATATACAAAAAACATTGAGAACCATTTCTACTTGTAAAGTGTCCGACATAATCTGTGTTTGATATGAGGCTATTTTGTGTCTTGGCAGTCTGATCCAATAAGTCCAAAACCTTTTTAGGCACCACGCTTGCCAAAGGTTGGTTCAGGCAGTTTTCAAATTTTCCGGTCCCTGCGATAATTTTCAGCTTCCCCTCTTCTTGTGCGGCAGTAAATCCTGAGGAAGGGGTGTTCTGTTGGTCATCCACGCCTAAAAGTGATGACAATTGGGTGAGTGCGCCGCTGGCAAATTGCTTTAAAGATTGAAGCCGAAAGAGCGAAGCTGAAGATGTAAGAATTTGTTCCAAACCTTTTCTATTTTTTTCAATGATATTAATATCTCGAAATGAACGAATGGCAGATGTAATCGTAGTAAACAATGATTGCTCGGTTAGAACACTTTTCATTTTATAATCATTAATATCGTATTGTGTGATTATTTCTCGCTCAGGCGCCTGACCGGGTTGACCGGTGCGTAAAATAATCCGAACAAATCTATTTTTTAACTTGTCTCGAATATACCTCACCACTTCCAGCCCAGAATCATTCGTTTCCATAACAACATCCAAAAGAATCAATGCACAATCTGGGTTGTCTGCAATCATTTTCTTCGCTTCTGCGCCTGAATAGGCACTGATAAATGTAATGCCTCGTCCTTCGAATTTAAAATCATCCAGAACCATTCGTGTAACAGTATGCACTTCCCCTTCATCGTCAACAATCATAATTTTCCATTTGTCCGACATTTCTTCTCTAGATGGTGCATCATCTGTTTCATCTGCAAATATGATGTCATCATCCTGGAACAAATTATCATCTTCTAATTGACTCATGATATATTGTCCTTTTTTTCCCGGCCTACAATATGCCTTTTGATTATTTCCCCCAGTTCTTTGAGAGTGACCGGCTTGAGTAATATTTCCTTGATTCCGACACCATCAATGATTTCTTGAGTCAACTGATTGCTATACCCGCTTGAGATAATTACAGGCAGATCCGGACGAATTTTCAACACTTTTTTCGATAATGCCAATCCGGTCATTTGTGGCATGGATTGATCAGTTAACAGCAGGTCAAAACGATCAGGCTGTTGTTGAAAAATGTCAAATGTTTTTTGACTGCATATTTGAGATGTCACGACATATCCGAGTTTTTTTAACATATGTTCAAGTGCTTTCACCACTTCCAGTTCATCATCAACCAGCAATATATGTTCACCATTGCCCTTGTTATTCTCTAGGGGTGTTTCTTGTTTACGATTAATAACAGGCGCGTCAATAGATGGAAGTAGGACATGAAATTCAGTACCAATATCTTTATCGCTTTTAACATAAATATATCCACCATGATCAATGACAATGCCATGAACCACTGAAAGCCCCATACCAGTGCCTTCCCCTGGTTCTTTTGTTGTAAAAAATGGATCAAATATTTGCTCTCTGGTTGTATTATCCATTCCCATGCCAGTGTCTTTAACGATCATGCAGAGATATTTTCCGTGTTTAACATTTGGAAAATGACTGATATTTGATTGATCAACCACCTGTTCAAACAATTGAACTTCAATACATCCTGTCTCTTTTTCCCGAATGGCGTGATACGCATTGGTACACAAGTTCATAATGACCTGATGCAATTGAATTGGACTTCCCAGAATGGGGGCAGAACGTGTTGTAAATTGATGTTTTATCTCGATATTTGTTGGAATACTCGCACGAAGCAATTTTAAAGCTTCTTTTGTTATCGGCTGAATATAAAGTGGCTTTTTTTCCTGATCTCCTTTTCTAGCAAACATGAGAATTTGTTGTACAAGGTCTTTCGCACGTTCTGCAGACCCCATGACACGTTTGAGATATCGTTGTAGCCTTTCATTTTTAGAGGTCTCATTGATTGCCATTTGAACATAAGCAAAAATGGGAAATAAAATATTATTAAAATCATGTGCAATTCCACCTGCCAATGTTCCTATCGCTTGCATTTTTTGGGCCTGTCTGAGTTCCAACTCCAATAATTTTTTTTCTTTTTCTGCTTGTTTATGGGCTTCAATTTCATGAACTAAGTCAGTGTTTGTTTTTTCCAATTGAAGGGTTCGTTCTTTGACACGTTTTTCCAGACTTCGATTGGCAGTATTGACTTTTTCAGTTTCAATATCCAACAATCGTGCCAGATAAAAATTCTTCCGCTCGTTCAATTCTCCAGAATAACAGGCGTACATCCCCAGAAAGTTGGCTCCCACAAAAAAGAAATTATTGTTGATAAACATAATCATGGGAGCATCAGAGTACAAAGCTGCAACTTGATATAAAATAACAATGACCCAGCCAGCCGCACTGGCCAGGATAAAGCGGAGTCTGAATATGGTAAATCCAAAAAATAATACGAGTATCAGGCCGGCATAATATGTTTCATTGGCAGGCGGTGGGGCAATGACTGTCATTAAAATAATTCCTAATCCCCCAATAATTTCAACCATTGCCATCCAATAAGGCATGACGTGTAAAAAACGCTTGAAAAAAGATAAGATCAAAACCAATAATGCTGAAGGACAAAAAAGACCAAATCGAATCCCCCAAAAAATTTCTTTCTGGTCGGGGATCAGGCTAGCGTCCAGAATGCCAAACAATGAATAAAAAATAATGGCCAATGACAAAGATATTCTCATCTGATTAATGGATTTATTGAGATAATCTTGACGAAATTGAGATTCCAACTCTGAATCAAATGATAATGTAAATAAATTGATATTCATTGTACATTCCGATTATTTTTATTTTGTCGTTGGTACATTGAACAAGTGTAAGCTGCTACAAAAAGCAAAAAGGCTTAACAATAGAATGCTTAACCTTCTATAAACTCGGTTTAGCAAAGAAATAAAAAGCGCGGCGCTTTTTGTAGTCTGCTTCACACAGATATTGTACTTCTTAATTAATTTAATGACTTGCCTTAATTCTTTTAAGTCGGCTTACCTCTGATTAAGTTTTTGTTTGAGACTTTCAGTTAACAAAAAATTTTTACAAAAAACAATTGTACAAGTCATATTGCTTTTGTGCCTCTATTTTAATATTAGTTTTTCACATATGGCTGAATGGTTTGAAGTTTTTCTATAAACTTATAATGCTTGTCATTAAATGTGTATAACTTTAGACTATGTGAAACTGCTGTTTGACCTATCAGTACATCAAGTAGACCTGCATTATGGCTTAGCCGATAGTGTGAAAATATTTCAAGTGCTACTTGACAATCCTCAGGTAAAGGCCATAAAATACTATAAAGATCTAATTCCTTTTGAAGAGTTTTTTGTTCCTTTTTGTTTCTACAACCTTGAATAAGTTCCATTACAACATATCCAGGTAAAAAAACTTCTTCTTCTTCTTCCAAACTGTTTAGCCATTCTAATGCTGGAGGATATTCACGTAATAAGTCGATCATAACATCGCTATCCAATAGAATCAAAACTTATTCCTCCGCGTGTTTGAGTTTGTTTTCTAAGTTGTCGTGCATATAAGCTGCTATCTTGAATTTCTTCACGATCCTTCCACATACCGATTAAACCTGATTTTTTGAGTTCCTTTACAGAAAGGGAAGAACGTTGTAGCTTTTGATTTGAGTATAAAAATAGAATCACTTCGACTGTTTGACCTCTCTTAAATGGTAAATTAGATAGTTGTATTGTACCATCATCAGAAAGAACTTTTTGGACACGCATTGCATTCATAAGTAATCCCTTTAATATTTTGAAAAATATTCTTGATTCGCTAACTGCAAAATTTGTGACAGTCAAGCCAGCAGCCTAAGTACTAACAATTATTTTAAAACTTAATTTATATCGTTAACATGAAATTTTGTAGCTGGCACAAATTTTGATTAACGTTATATGTACCGTGCACTTTAAATGTTAATCAATTGGCACTTGGCCATTAAAATTTACAATTCAAGATTTGACGCCAGCGTTGCAATGCTTAGTTATATTACAATTCACAAATCAAGGTTTGACAGCCATACACAAAAAAATTAAGTACCTAATAAAATATTTAAATATTCATTTGCT
>Ga0272440_1001419_pt1 | contig 19590 bp, 11 predicted proteins | sample SSMMMBAug17_FD_192440 | JGI IMG/M metagenome (GOLD analysis project Ga0272440, IMG submission 192440) | Marine sediment archaeal communities from Little Sippewissett salt marsh, Falmouth, MA, United States - SSM-MMB-Aug17 | ecosystem: Environmental > Aquatic > Marine > Wetlands > Sediment ...
AGCATATAGAGAAGCATCATCAACAGTTTCTTGTTGTGTTGGAGGTGTACAAACTATAATATTCTGCACTTTTGCAATAACAGCAGGTATGCAAAGCATCAACATAACCGATGGGAAGGAACCTTTACCACGAGGAACATATACGCCAACTGATGCTATAGGTGTAATTTTTTCTCCTGCTAATATGCCCTCATTAATCTGAGTAAACCACATTTCATCTGGCAATTGCGCTTGATGAAATTTTTTTATATTTTGAGCTGATATATCAATGACTTCTTTTATTGATGGGTCTAAGTTTCTATCAGCCTTCAAAAATTCTTCTTCGGTTACTTTTAAATCCGAATTTTTTATTAAGACATTATCAAATTTTTGGCAATACTCTACTATTGCCAGATCTCCATTTTCACGAACATTTTGAATGATTGGTCGAACAGAATCTTGGAAACTTTCAATATCTAATTCAGAACGTCGTAACATTAAATCTATTTCCTTTTTTGAAAGATTCTTAAGATCGTAAACATTTATGTCCATATTTTCATTTTCTCCTTAGTCATTTTATGTGTCGCCCTTTCAGGGCTCAAACCTTTTTAATGTCTTACCCAGGGCGTTTCCCTGGGCTGGTATATTACGCCCTTTCAGGGCTAAAAATAAAAAATTAATTAATATAAAGTTGCTTTTACTCCAGGTGGAACACCTTTTCGAAATGAATTTGTTTGAAACACTTCTTTAAGTGTTATGCCGATGTTTTCAAAAATCATTACCCATCCTTCTGAAGGGGAAACTTCTTTTTTAATATGAATTACAATGCTACAATCTAATCCGCCAGATAAACCATCAATAAAATCATCCAAATCTTCTGAGTATAAACATTCAAGAATATTTTGTCCAATTAAAAATCTTTTTCTAAATTTTTCATATGATTCATTAAATGGTACAAATTTCCAAAATTTTCGACCTTCAACACTAATTCCAATGCTAATTGGCTGATTCTTTATATCACTTATTTCTTTAATACTACTTCCAGCACCTTGTATTCCGTAGTTGTTCATGCGCAATACAAAGATTTCTTTCAGTGCTCTTCCTAAAACCAAAGCAGTATCTTCCATTACGACATGACTGGAATTTAATACAATTGCATCGTAATCTATTGTAAGAAAAAAACCAGCTTTCATAGAAAGTTTATCCAAAATATGATGAAAGCCATCTATTTTGATTGATGGCGCTACTTTGAAATTGTATTTTCCAGGTAAATTTTTTTGAAAATCAATTGAAACTGTCAGGTTACTTTCTGCTGTTCTTCGTGATACAGTGACTGAGTTTTCAGATAGATTATAAACGACCATTCCCTTTTTATTGGATGAGTCTTCATCATTGATGCCACTTTTTGAGTTATTGATAAAGGATTTAGGAGTGAATATTTTACTGAGCGCAATGCCAATAGAACGAAAAATACCCTCCCAAGTGTGGTGTGGATCTTCAGCACTATAAATGCATATATAAATTCTTGCCTTTAATCCCTTTGCAATGCCTTCTATTAAAGATATTAAATGTTTTCCAGACTTAATTTGTTCACACCTCAAAGATAGAAACCAATCCAAATCAATGAGTTTTGTTGATTCAATACATAAATCCGACTTTTCTGTTAGTTCAATTGAAACCTCTGCACTACCATCATCTATCATTCCCAATGCTGTTCCGGATATATCAAGATTATTAAAATTATTTACAATATAATCTCCTATAGCTTTTCCTAACTCTAACCAATTATTGTTGTTCCAAAAAAGATCAATATTTAAACCAATTCTCCATGCAATATGTTCAATCATATGACTTATGAAATCATTTGGTGTGACAATACTTTTATTCGAGACTATTCCAAATTTCATTGATATTCTATTAGTTATAAAAGATGTATAAACACACTGTGTCCAATTAGATTGTTCTAATAATTTAAAACTATCTCCGCCTGTCGCTACACCAATTGTAAAGCACTTAGCATGCCATCCAGCCTCCGCCCCTATCATCGAGTCTTCTATAACGACACAATAATCTGTTGGGATATTTAATAAACTGGCAGCGTAAATGTAAGTATCTGGAGCTGGTTTTGTTTTCAATTTGTGAAGATCATTACCTACTATTATATCAAAATAATTAACAATACCAGCTTTTGTAATTATTCTATTTACATCTTGTGTTGGATTGTTTGATACTACAGCAAGTTTTATTTTTAAGTTTTTACATTCATTCAAAATATCAATTATACCCGGATGAATATCAAAAATACAGTCATTGCGATATTTTTTATATTCATTTAAAATTTGATTATAGATATCATCTTTAATGTGGAGATTATATTCAGACTCAATAAATTTAATAATTAAACTCCAGAATTCAGGGGGATGAAAAGCAAAAATTGAACGAATAAAGTTTTTAGGCAAAATAATATGCTTTTCAATATATTTGTTTATTAACTCGTTACATATTGATAAATCTAACCCTAATGTATCTAATAATACACCATCCATATCCCAAAGGATGGCTTTAGTTATCCGCGGTATTAACAATCTTTCATTTATTATCATTAAAAATCTCCTATTATCGCATAAAGCTATGTGTGTTGGTTTGTTGGAAAGATTTGACTGTGAATATGGTCCAATAAAGATTTATCATTGCATGGACTTCGTTTCCAAAACCAATAAAATTTTATAGTTTAACACTTTTTGAAGATTTATGCAATTTTACGATGACCCCAATTTTACCAATTTTACCAGGTTCTAATTATCGACCTACTTTTTGGGAATGCGCCCTATTCAACAAAAACAATTCGAAGAAACAATATCAATTCGACTATTCCCGCCGGCCATTTTTGATACTTCAATATGGGCAGGGATTCGTTCCTTGAGACTTTCAATATGAGAAATAACGCCTATCATTTTTCCACTGAGATTCAAACGTTCAACTGCATTTAATGCAATGTCAAGGGTTTCATCATCAAGTGCACCAAATCCTTCATCTAAGAACAAAGACTCTACACGAACATTGTTGCCCGCCAAATCAGATAATCCAAGGGCCATTGATAAACTGACCAAAAAACTTTCTCCTCCGGATAATGTATTGGTGGGCCTTAATGTATTGGCTTGATAAGTGTCCATAATGTTTAATGTAAGGGACTGTGGAGAAATGCGTTGAAGCAGATATCGATCTGAAAGATGTTTTAAGTGTTGATTACTGAATTCAATCAAACGATTCAAGGTCAGCCCTTGAGCAAAAGTTCGGAATATGTTTCCATCGGCCGAGCCAATCAATTGATTTAAATCACTCCATCTGTTAAATTGTAATTCTTGGATGTTTAATTTCTGAATCGTTTTTTTACGAGCCTCAGTTCGTTTAATTTCCTCACATAACAGTTGCTCAATAGAACCTGACCTTTTTGTCAGCGTTTCATATTCATTTTCATGATTTATTAACTTACTTTCTAAGGATTCCAATGATTCTTCGGTTAACAAATTGTTTTTTTCTGATTGTAATTGATCAGAAATATCATTCAATCGGGTTTGCTCCTGATGAATGGTTCGTTCATGCTGATCTAATCTGTTCTGAATTTCTTTTGATTCTTTTAAGGAAAGAATGGATGTCTGTAAATGTTCAATATTTTGGAAACCCTTTGGCTGAATACGATTCAGTAATGATTTCGATTCATTTTCAAAACTTATCTGTGTCTGAGAAAAATCATCTTGTTTATTTCTTTTTAATGTTTCCATTGAATTGATCGTTTTTTCTTCAGTAAGGTGTTTAGATCGACAGTCATTTAATTGCTTTTCATATGTTTCAACATCAGCCATCAGACGTTTTTTTTCTTGTTCTGGATTTTTTTTCCCCAATAATTGATATCGTTCATCTTTTAAATGTATCAGTTTTGTATCCCATTGTATTTTTTGCTCATTTAATTCATTACATCGCTCAGATATTGTTTTTAATTCAATTGTAAACGCCTTTGATTGATGACTAAGCTGTTGAATGTCTTTTTCCAGATTTTTTTCAAGGATTGCATGATTGTTATAATGGATAACTTTTTGGTTGAGCATTTCAATAAAATCATTTTCTTTACCAGATTCAGGTATGATCAGTTGGTAACGAGTCAGGAGCGATGATGCCTCTTGAGATATTTTTTTACCTCTTGTCTGTATCTCATCGCATTGACTGGATATTTCCTGAATATCATGAGTCATTTTTTTGATTTGAAAATCTAATGTGGAAATTTCATCTTTTATAGCAAAACAATTTTCTTTTTTTTCTTGAAGAGAATTTCTGAGTTTGTTCGTTCGCTCAAAAATTTTTTTGGATGTATGATATCGTTTTTGAATCATATCAGTTCGCAATTTCAATTCCTTAAAACAATCTTTAATGGCTTCACCTTGATGAATTGGAGGTAAAAATGAAAGATCATTCATTGCCATCTCCCATTCATTATGAATGTCACTCAATCTATTCGTATTTTGTAAGATGGTTGCTATTTGAGACTTCATTAAGGTGTTATATTTAACAGATTCATTTTTTTGAAATTCACGTTCATGGTTGAGATCTTTTATTTGTTTTTCTTTTTTTTCAAATTCTTTTTGAATTTGTGTTCCTGATGAATTTTTTTTTGAGATAACATATGGATGATTGATAGAGCCACATAAAGGACAGGGCTTTCCAGTTTCAAGCAAATGGCGTTGATCACTGTAACTTGCGACCAGCATTTCATGTTGAACAGCTAAAGATAGTGCTTTTAATGTTTCGTTTTCTTTAGCAATATGTTCCAGAAGTTGTTGTTGTTTTTTGTTCATATGATATTCAGATAAAATTGTTTTTTTGAGTTGCTTGCGAAGATTTTTTGTTGCATTTTTCAGATCAATAAATTGATTTGATAGTTTCTGATGATTTTCAAGCAAATGATAATGATATGTTGATTCATTAAATTGGTTTTCAAGGTCTTCAATGGTTTGACCGCCCAAATATTTTCTTAAATGTCTTTCTTCTTTGTGAATGGTTTGAATGATTTCGTCCAGATTTTTTTGAGTGGTTTGATACATGCTTTGTTTTTTTTTTATTTTTTTTTGTAAAGCAGACAATTGTTTTTTTAATTGAGCCATCTTTTTTTGTCGGCTAATATAGTGTTGTCTGATATCTTGAAGTTCATTCAGATCATCTTTAATATAAGGGATATGCTCTGAAAGATTTTCATTGTGGGTATTTTGATTTAACCATTGAGCGTTTTTTTGTTGTTGATGAAGTGTTTTTTTTAAATCTTTTTCTGTTTTATCTTGTGAACGCTTTAGATCTGCCAGACTTGAAAAAAATTTTTTTTGTTCTTTTTGAATAGACTCACAGTGATTCTTAAAGGTTTCAATTTCTTTATCAAGAACAAAAGCCTTTTGAAGTAAGGGATCAGAATCGGCTTGAATTTTTTTGGCAATGTCAAATTGGTTTTGACTGTCGCTTAAATTAAGACTCATTTTTTTGAATTGGGCTTTGTGATCAGCAAGTTGTTTATCAATCGATTGAATGTCAGAGGTTAATTCCTCCAGGCGTTTTTTTTGAACCTTGACAGAATCCAATTCAGATTGAAATTCTCGCGCCAGGTTGGATTGTGTTAACCGGTATTTTTCAGTGTGAAGTTCAAATTCTTTTTTATGGGCAATCTGAAGATTTTCTGTTGCTCTTTTTTTTTCCTCTAAAAGGCGGTCAATGCGTTTTAGTTGCTCTTTTTTGAGTTGAAGTGATTGAATGGTCTGTTTGATTTGTGCTGCATTGTCATTAGTGGAGATCAATTCTTTTTGGAATTTTTCAATGGCATCATCAGATAGTGTTTCAAAAGATTGATCAGCAATGGTACGAAGGTTATTCAGTTTTTCCTTTTCTTCTTTTGCTCTTTCAAATGCTTTTATAGAGAGTTTGGTATAAATGTCTGTGCCTGTAATTTTTTCCAAAAGTTCAGCTCGTTCCCGATCAGGAGCATTTAAAAATTCGGCAAATCTCCCCTGTGCCAGCATCATTGATCGGGAGAATCGTTTAAAATCCAGTCCTGTAATTGATTCAATTTTTTCCTGAACATACTTTATTTTTTCTGCAATTACCTGTGGTTCATTGCTGCTCAAATCATATAACAATCGTTTTGGCAGTTGAATTTTACCATCAGGTTTACCTCTTGATCGTCTGATGCTCCAGTGACTTTTGTATATGTTTTCATTGACTTGAAAAACAACTTCACAGAAACAATCCCCAGTATGGCGGGTCATGATATTTTCAATATTTTTTTTGGGGAGCCGGTCAGTTTCACCATATAATGCCAGAGTAATGGCGTCCAGAATACTTGTTTTTCCTGAACCTGTTGGGCCACAAATGACAAAAATTCCAGCGTCTTTCAAAAAAGTACCTGTAAAATCAATATGCCATCGTCCTTTTAGGGCATTAATATTTTTAAATGTTAGTGACAGTATTTTCATTTTAAGCGGTTCGTTCAGGGGCGCATCCAATAGAGACGTAGCATGCTACGTCTCTACAAACAAAAACCGAAAATGGAATTTTAAAAATGGGGCATTTATTTTCTGAGCATTCCTAAATAAGTGATCATAAATATATAGTCGTAAAAAATTACAATTTTTCAAAACATAAATGACATGGCAGCAGAGTACAATGTTGTAACAAGAATCGTATCCAGCAAATATAATAGTAGTAAGACAACAAGCGGTGAAAAATCAAAATCTCCATATTCCATTGGAAATCTTTTTTGAAAAAAAGACAGGAATGGATCTGTTGCCCGATAAATAAATTGAACAATTGGATTGTATAGATCTGGATTAACAAAAGATATAATCGCTCTTCCAATCATCAAAATAATCAAAATCCACAAAATCGAATGTGCTATTCCGGCAAGGGCTTTGATAAAATAGGCAAAAACATGACTTGCATGAAAGGTTTGATATCCTAATAAAGAAGCAGATAGTCCATTAAAAAAGCTTAATGTTAATTCATCAATAAAATAAAGACCGAAAATGAGAATAATTGGAGAAAAATCTATACCACCAAAATCAAGAGGTATTAACTGGCGAATACGATAAAAAATAGGGTCAGTAATTTTGTATAAAAATTGAACCGCTGGATTATATGGATCAGGATTGATCCATGATATAATGGCTCGAATAATAATACACCATATATAAATCATAATTCCTATATGAATGAACGCACCAACAGCTTTCAACAAACTTCCTAAAACAGTTTCCATAATATGATTCCTTTCTTTATGCCAAATTGGCGTTTTTTATCTTTAGAATTTTTCGGGCTTCATCAGGCGTAGCAATTTCACGATTGAGCATATCAGCCAGATCAACAATTTTTTGAACCAGTTCAGCATTACTTTTTGCCAACACTCCTTTTTTTAGATAAATATTATCTTCAAGTCCAACCCGAACATGACCCCCCATATGAATGGCCATTGTTGAGAGGTTAATTTCTGAAGCTCCCACACCAATCACTGACCATGTAAAATTATTTTCACCAAACAATACCCTGGCTTTAGTGAGTAAAAATGTTAAATCTTCAGGATTTCCACGAATTCCCCCTAAAACGCCCATGACAAACTGAAGATGAAATGGCGGAGAAATTTGGCCTTCGCTCACCAAATGGTCCAGATTATAAAGATGTCCAACATCATACACTTCAAGTTCTGGTTTGGTATGGGTTTCTTGAATAAGATGACAAAGATACTCAAAATCTTTAAAGGTATTTTTAAAAATAAAATCTTTGCTATTTTCCAAATACGCTTTTTCCCAGGAATATTTAAATGTTTGAATGGCTGGAAGTGATTTATGAAGTGCAAAATTTATCGAACCTAAGTTAAAAGAGCACATTTCTGGTCGAAGTTTTGGAATCACAGCCGCTCGTTCTTGAATGGTCATCAGTGTAGAACCGCCAGTCGTAATACAAATGATTACATTGGATTGTTCACGAATTAATTGAACAATTTCTTTAAATAATTCAACATCAGACGATGGAAAACCATCTTCAGGCCGCCTTGCATGAATATGAACAATCCCAGCACCTGCTTTTGCTGAAGCAATCGCTGAATCTGCAATTTCTTTAGGTGTAATGGGTAAATAGGGGGTTAATGATGGGACTGTTGCTGCACCTGTGATCGCTGACGTAATAATCAATTTTTCCATTTTTTTATTTCTCCTGAACAATGGCTACCGGTCTCACCCAACCTGCACTTGCGCCTTTAATTTTTACTGGAAAACAGACAACTGTAAAACCATGAGACTGCCCAATTGTTGATAAATTTGCCATTTTTTCCATATGACAATATCCGATATCAATACCAGCAAAATGTGCTTCCCAAATGACTTTTGGATCTCCTTTTTCCTGAAATTCCTGAGCCAGATATGGCAATGGCCGGTCCCAACTCCAGGCATCAATACCAACAACGCGAATGCCTTGCTCTAATAGAAACAAAGTGCTTTCGCGATCCATTCCCGCGCCCTTAAACAAATATTCTGGTGTTCCCCATGCCTTATCAGCTCCGGTTTGAATCAAGACAATATCCAGCGGTTTTAAGCGATATTCAATACGTGCGAGTTCTTTTTGAACATCAGTTGCAGTAATTCGCTCTCCATCTGTTTTATGCCTGAAATCCAAAAGAACGCCATCATTATAGCACCATTCCAAAGGAATTTCATCAATGGTTAAGGATTTTTTTCCTTTATCCATCGTTGGATGATAATGATAAGGCGCATCCAGATGTGTTCCTGAATGAGTGGTTAATGTAATAGATTCCAAAGCCCATCCTAAACCATCGGGTAAATGTTCTTTTTTCAGGCCTGGAAAAAAAGTTGTCATCTGATCTGCCCCTTGTTGATGATCGACATAGTCAATTTGAGGGATCATCATTGGTGGATCACTGGGCAGCTCATTCTCTATTGCAATACTTAAATCAATAATTTTTATTTTTGACATCATGCACCTGATAATTTTTTTAAGCTTGATTATTTACAATGGTTTCTGCAATTTTTTCTGCTGATTTTCCAAACAAATCTTCTACTGACAAGGTGTCTATAAATTTTTCTTTCCAAATGACGTTGCTTTCCTGAACAATATTTTTGATATGTTCACATTTATCGCCCAGAGCAATAATTTTGGTTTCAAGATTAACAGCCTGTTTTAATGATATATTCAAAAGAAGAATATTTTCAATAACATTGGGTGTTGAAGATGATGCTGATAAAATTGGAATGACAATAATTTTTCGATGATCGACACGTCCTTTGCCAATAAAAACATTACCCTGTCGAACAATAATGCGTTTAATTCCTTTTAAGGTTTTATCGTATTCAAATCGAGAATCAATCTCTTGGGAAGATCCTTGCTTTTCCATCACTTCTAAAAAGGACTCTTCAGTGGGCTCTCCCAGAACATTTAGTCCACCCACTTTATACAAAACAGAGCCTTCAATACGATCAATAATATTTTGCAAATTCTTGAGCACAATAACATTTTTCGTGGTTAACTGTTCAATAGAAAAGCGTTTTTGGACGGCCTCAAATAAAAGACCTTCCATTTGATCAGAGATTCGACTGGTACCAACAGTGACTGTTTTAGCCTGATGTTTAATAGCATCAACAGGTCTGGCCATGTTATTAATGGCTTTTCCCAGACATTCGTAAAGTACGTTTAGCATTTGTTTTGGAGTACCTTTTACCCCAAAATCAAGTTCAAAATCACGAACCGGAAGACGACCGGTCAAATATTTCATCAATAAAGTAATGTCTGATGCTACTTCAAGTCCCATAATCAATGGGATGCTATGATCTCGTTTTTTTATACGAAATTCATTATAAAAACTGGCAATCATTTCACGAAATGATTTTTCAAGCATTATTTCATAAATATCAATTCCCTTGGCCGAACAATTATCAATGTAACGCGTAATTTTTTCCTTGAAATCAAACAAAAATTTCGAATTATCATTTATTTCAAGAGCAGCATAATATCCCCATAAATGACCAAATAAAGTATTCAATATAGGTGAAAAATGCTGAGGTAATTTAGGGACATGAAAAACTGTATGCGCATAAGACTCAAATCGTTTTTCTCCCTGGTCAGCAACAACGATAGGAATGGCTTTATGTGCTTTAAATATGGCAGTATCTTTTATAATGTCAGACAGAACCGATTCTTTACATCCAGCTGCGCAAATAATAATTAATGGCTCTGATGATAAATCAATGTGCTTTTTGTCTTCAACAAAATCTGATGAAATAGTTTTATAACATAATTCACTGAGTTTTATTCTGATTTCATCAGCCGCAGCTTTATTAGGTCCACTTCCGACAACCGCCCAATGGTTTCGTTTTGTAGCCACATCACTGGCAGATTCTTTAATGAACTGGTAATTTTTGAGAACATCACGCATACAATTGCTTATTTGCGTAAGCGTTCGAATTTCATTGGCAATAAATTGGTGAGATCGAACCGAAGTCGTTTTTAAGAGTTCCAGCCCAATCAGCGCACCGGCAACAATTTGAGAGTAAAAAGCTTTTGTGGATGCCACTGACATTTCAATATCACGACCAGAACTGGTGTACATTACACCATCTACTTTGAAAGTGATATCAGAATCTCGTCGATTAACAATCGCAATTGTACAAGCGCCTTTTGTTTTAACCATATCAACAGTTCTATTGGTATCTGCGGTTGTTCCTGATTGTGAAATGGCAATCAGTAAAGTATTGGATAGCTCCTCATCATTTTCAGTTTCTTCAAGCATAAAACCACTAAATTCAGATGCTTTATAAGCAGATATATTCATTAAACAAGGTGCAAAGTAATATTGTAATATATTGGCACAAGCCTGGGCAGCAACTCCTGCTGTTCCCTGACCAATAAAACAAATTTTTTGAATACGTTTTTTCTGAAAAGCCAGGCGAATTTTTTGGGGGATTGTTTGTTCATTTAATTGAATGATTGGCATTTCATCACCATCAATCTGTTCATATCCCCATCGATGCTCAATTGTTTTTTCTATAGATAAAGGTGATTCTGATATTTCTTTTAAAAAATAATGTGGAAAGGTCTGACGATCAATATCTCTTGATGTTATTTCGGTCGTTTGAATGTTGGCATCTGTAATATCAATAGGGGTTCCATCATAATACCATCCGCGAATTCCCTCAAGACATCCCACAGTGTTTTGATTCAATTCAAACAATTGTCCTTGAGTAAGTCCATTTTTGCCTTGAACTTTCTTTTCTCCATCCATTTTAATGTACGACGATGTTTCTTCTACAAATCCATACACCTCAGAAGTTGGAATATAATGTTCTGCTCCCATGCCAATAAAAATAGATTGTCCACTCCCCTTTTGGGCCAGATACATTTTTCCTGGAGCAAGAGTTGTATGTATGGAGATTGCGTGGGATCCTTCAAAATCGTTCACAGCTTTTCGAATGGCATCTTCAATGGACAAATCCTCACACAAATATTTTTCGATTTGCATGGGAATGACCTGAGTATCTGTTGTGATCATTTCAGGAAATGCGCCTGTTACAGATTCAAGTTCTTTTTTCAATGATATATAATTATCAATATCACCATTCAAACACACATGAATAATACCCTTTCCGGATTGAACATCATTTCCAGCAGGATGACAATTGCAAACAGTTATTTCGCCAACAGAAGCCCATCGGGTATGAGCAGATACTGTGAAAAAAACATTGGGGAATTGAACACTCAGTTGAAACAGTTGATCCTTTTTTATTTGATCTCTGATAAATCGAATATTATCCCCCAAACTTCCAATTTCTGCAGCAACTTTATAGGTAAATGCAATGGCTATATGGTTGTCATTATGATGAAAAATACGAATATTGGCATTTTCTAATAATGTCTGCTGTTGACGTGCATGATAATTTTCAATTAATTGTTGCTGATGAATCTTAGATTCAAAAAGATGAAAATTGGTTTCAGACATGATAAGAAGTAAAGAAATTCCTGCTGAATCTCGACCTCTGACCTCAAGACGATCAATACTATTCAAAACAGTATTGATTTGTTTAAACATATCAATACGATCATCCATTGAATCAGGGATAGATATGTCCATCAATTCTCTCACCTGATCAACGTTGCATAATATTTCCTTTTGAATGCACCAGGCAACATCTTTAAGATCTTCAATGGAATGAGAGATAATTTTTGAAATATCCTGTCCGAGATATCCTTTTTGTTGATTATAGGATTGAATTTCTTTGTCAATCAAAGTATCGAGTTCATCACCCATTACCTTGAGAGATTGAAATAATTCAGAATTCTGAAAAATAGTTGAAAAGGCTGTTTTTCGTTTGAATTGCCTGGCAGCATTCCACAAGGCATGAACTCTCTTCTTACCTCCCATATATTGATCTGCAAAAGATTCTGGTTGTTTCTCAGTTGTATCAATTGTTTGAAGTACTATATGCTGGCAAATGGTTTCCATTTCCTTGATTAAGGCTTCAACTGCAAAAGTACGTGGCTGTGCTTTTTTATAAGCAAGCAATCCTGTAATACCGCACGATAATATATTAGATTGATAAGGAAATATTATGTAAGAATTTTCAGGTACAGAAGAAAGGCTTTTTCCAAAAAAAATTCGTTTTTTTAGAAAGTTCAATAAGTTATTAAAGTTAATCACTATTGCAATCCTTCTTTACAGAGTTGATGAACATGTGGAATGGCCATTTTTTGAAACGTGTTTTACATTTTCAGATACAGGTTGCGAATACGATCTCTTGTCATTTGTTTTTTCCAGTCTGTTCCAAGGGCATTTTCCCATAAGGGTTCCAATACCAGGGCAACATCTGTCATTTTTTCCATTTGTTCATCAGTAAGATTAGCGCATAAATTTCGGGGTAATTGAATATTGTTGATATCAAGCATTTTTTTAAATATTTTCACACCATCAGGATAAAATTCCTCCAGATAATCAAAAACCACACTGTTTCCAATGCCATGATGAAGTCCTAAAACAAATGATAATCCATATGACAGAGCATGGCAAACACCTACTTGAGAATAAGCAATGCTCATCCCCCCACAATAAGATGCCATCATCAATTTTTCATCATCTTCAGGAGTGGCGTCACTTAAAAAAACATCTTCACATAATTGAAGTGATTTTTCACCATAAGATTGACTGAACATATTCAAATAAGTGCCAGTTAAAGATTCAACACAGTGGATATAGCAATCCATGCCTGTATAAAAGCGTTGCTCTCTTGGTGCATCAGCAATTAAGTCTGGATCAAGAACGATTTGATCAAATACTGTATGGTCAGAATTAATACCCAATTTTTTTTCAGGGCCAGTAAGAACTGTGGTTCTTGAAACTTCGGCACCTGTACCGGATAAAGTTGGAATGCCAACGTGGTAAATGGATGGATTTTTGATTAAATCCCATCCCTGATATTCGGATGAAGATCCCGGGTTGGTCATCATCAGTGAAACCGCTTTAGCCAGATCCATGGTACTTCCACCACCAATACCGATAATTCCAGCAGTCTGGTCACCTGTAGAATTTTTTATTGTATTTGTCAGTTCATCCACATATTTGGTTTTGGGTTCATCATCAACATTCACCCATATCAGCATATCAGAATCATGTTTTGGAATTCGTGACACTAAAGAAGACTCTTTAAAGACATCATCCACTAAAAATATCATCGCATTATCAGCAGATTGTCGTTTTAAAGATAGAATGTCATCCAGTTGATTAAAACACCCTCTTCCATAAACAACATGGGATACCATCTTAAAGTTTCTAAACATATATGATCCTTTCTTGAATTAAAAAATATTCAATTTTTGTTAAATCATGGTTTATAAGATCTGCCTTTCAATATGAATGTCTCGTAAAAGCAAAAAAAAAGTGGTCATTTCAATGTTTCATTATGAAGCTTATGAGAGTTTTAAAGTAATTTTACCAAAAATGGGTTGAACAGTAATAAAACGATATCCTTTAGATTTAATTTCTTTGAAATTTGCTTTTTGAACCGGCAGCTTTTCTTTCAATGCAATTGGATAAAATTTTTCATATGATATTTCATCAAAAGCATATGCTGCTCCTTTTTTAATGCCATACAGAATTTCACCAAATCTTGTTTTTTTTATGACCGATTTTTTGCCGTCGGGAATGCCCTTTTCCTGTAAATATTTTTTCATGGAACTAATAGAGCCAGCTATTATACAAGAATTACCATCAGAACAGAAAACTTCTAATGGTGATAAATAGGAAAAGTATCCAATAACTTTATAGTTTCTATCCTTCATAACGATATTACGCCTTGAGTTAAAAATTGTTTAAGCTTCTTAGGAAGTCTTGGATAATCACATACTCATTTATCTTGAACGTACAAAAAAATTAGGTCGTGTAGAGACGCAGCATGCTACGTCTCTACAGACAAAAAAACCGAAACGAACAATATTAAAAATGGGAAAGTTATTTTTCGAGTATTCCTTAGGAATGCTCCCAAATTAATGGTTAAGATATTTTATCCAACACCTGTTTCAATTGATTGGCATGATTCGTAACATCATCTATCGTATCTGACAACTTGATTTGAAAGGAAAGGGTTCTGCTCATAATATCATCTGATTGAGGAACCAAAACATTTTTATAATCAATTGGATTATTTAAGGCAGAAAGCGTTAATCGAGAAGGCCATTTTAGCATTTTCAGGTGTTCCCATTGGCGAATATAATGCCAGTTATTGTCATACCAATAAATAGCACCAGGAATTTTTGATTCATTCATTAATTGAAGCGATTTTCTGGTCTTTTCTTCATCAGGCAGCAATATCGAAAAAAATGTTGACGAATCACCCTGAGAATCCGGAACTTTTCTGAAAGTCACTGCTGAACAATCTGAAAGGATCTGTTTGTAAATGCTTTTTGAATTCCTTTGTTTCTCTAAAATTTGATCAAGCTTTCTCAGTTGTGCCAGACCAACAGCAGCATTAAGCTCGCTGATTCTATAATTATAGCCCATTATGGGATGTTGATCCTGTCCACGATCAGCACCCAGATGATCATGTCCATGATCAGCAAAGGCCTGGGCATTTGTGTATAATTTGTCATCATTGGTTATTACAGCACCGCCCTCACCACAAGTAATCGTTTTCACATAATCGAATGAAAAACACCCCATAGCACCAAAGGAACCTAAAGATTTTCCATTAACAGTAGCTCCCAATGATTGACAGGCATCTTCAATAAGCATCACATTATTTTTTTGGCAACTTTGATGAATGGCATCAATTTCAGCCATTGATCCACACATATGAACCAATAAGACAGCGCGGGTTTTGTTGGATATCTTTTTTTCAATATCTGAAGGATCAAGGCAGAGTGTTTCATTAATTTCAGCAAATACAGGAGTTGCACCAGCCATCAAAACAGATTCAATGGTGGCCAGAAAAGTAAATGGTGGGACAATTACTTCATCACCAGCACCAACACCGCAAGTTGCCAGAGCAATATTTAATGCCGCCGTCCCACTTGAACATAAATGGCAGTTTTTCACATCTAACTTTTCACACAACTCTTTCTCAAAGGATGCAGCTTTCCAATGATTGTTGCGTTTATTATCAAAGTTATAACGAAACAGAACTCCGGTTTCAAGAACATCCATTACCTCTTTTCGTTCTTCATCTGAAAATAATTCAAATCCCGGCATGTTATCATCTCCCTCTTAATTAAAAATTTTAATATTAGGCTAGTCCGACTTTGCTTTTTAGTATTGAACATGGATTGGATTGGTACGTCTTTTTCTCCAGTTGATTGGAAAAAACAAAGTTGGATTATTATTAAGTTAGAAACCCAAATTGAGGTTCTTTAACGCTTTGCAAAGTCATCGGAATGCGCAAGTTTAAAGTACTCTCTAATTGTAGACCGTGCATAGCGGCAGGCACGTGTACCAATATATTTATCATGACCAACAATTGCAGAAATAACCATTTGTTGAGACCCTTTTTTTTGTTCTGCAAATCCGACAAACCAGTCAAAACGAACATCATGTTTTTTATTGCTGATTGAACCTGTTTTGCCACCAATATTCAGTTTGGATAAAATACGATCTCTTTGAAAGCCTCTAAAAGACTTTCTGGCTGTTCCGGATTTTACTGTTGCATTCATTAATTGTTTCAATTTTTGGCATGTTTTCGTTGATATGGCCTGAGTTATTGCTGCTTTTTGACTTTTATAATAAATTTGTCCACCTGAATCCTCTATATGATCAACAATCGTTGGTTCCGGTATTTTGCCTTCATTTAGAATCGATGAAACCAGTAATGCGCCATGAAGGGGTGTTATGAGTGTCTCTCGGTTAAACCCGCAAGCAATCTCTGCCTGATGATATTGTTCTCCTGTTACATGAAATGTACTTTCACTGACAGGAAGTTCAAAATTAAATGTTTGATTAAATCCAAAGCTTTCAGCATATTCTTCAAGTGCTGCTTTCCCCAAATATAAAGAGCCCAGCTTTCCAAAAACTGGATTGATGGATTGGGCAAACGAATTTTTAAAAGAAATCTTATTGGTATATCGGTTGTTTTTTTCTGATATCTGTTTGCGATATAAGGTATATTTGCGGCCATTAAATGATAACACTGTGTCTGGATCAATCCCGCATATTTCAATTGCTGCCGCAGCGGTTACAATTTTGAAAACACTTGCAGCAGGAAAACGTTTTTCAATACAGGGATTATCGGTCTTATGTGTTTTATCAAAACCAACCATTGAAATAATTCGGCCTGTTTTAGGTTCCATAACAACAATAGACAAAAAACGTGTATAAGAACGACGCATATTTTTCATTAAATATTGTTGAAGTTCTGTGTCAATGGAAGTTCTAACGAAATATTGTTTATCATTATGTGAAATACGAATGTCATTTTCAGTTAAATTAATGAATGACTCATTGCGCAATAAATCTCGAACATTTTGTTTGGACCACATTTGTTTGTTGTTATTAAAATTATAATCTATCTGTGAGTTAACGATTTCCGGGGCAGTTTCAGAATCATGCTGTGGAATTTCAATAAATGGCAGTAAGGATAAATCTGGATAATTACTGGCATCCGAGCCAAAACCAAAAAGGCCATAAATAATCACAAAAAGAAGCGATGCAATCATTAAATATTTTGCTCGACTTTTTTTGCGGGAATATCGATTTTTACTTTTTCTAAGATGTCTTTGATAATTTCTCCAATCTGGTTGTGTATGCATCATATCAAATCCTCTTAATTTTTGTTATATGATTCATTATTGAACAGGTGTTCCCATTGGTACAGGTTGTTCTGGAATGAGAACACTGCATTTCTTTTTTTTGACAGCAGCTAAAACCATACCTTCTGATGTGATTCCCATGAGTGTTGCTGGTTTTAAATTAGCTGCTACGATAACTTGTTTACCGATTATTTCATCTGGTTTATAATGTTTAGAAATACCTGCAACGATCGTTCTTTTTTCACCAATATCCACCTGAAGTTTAAGCAATTTTTTAGAATCAGGAACTGTTTCAGCAGTTAAAACTGTTCCTACACGTAAATCAATTTTTTGAAAGGTTTCAAAATCTATCTCGGGTTTGAGATTTGTCAGCTTTTTTTCGGACTTTTGTGTTTTTTTGTTGTCCTTTTTTGATTTTGTCCCAATTCTCGGAAAAAGTGTAATGCTTTTTTCCAATAAAATACCATGAGGAAGCTGCCCCCATGTAAACATATTTGAGTCAAGCATTTCTTGTTTCAAAAGACTCAGCATCTTTTGAGATGTTTCCGGCATAACCGGATAAATAAGACCCGCTACAATACGAAGCCCTTCAAGTAAATTATAGATAACAACACTTAATTCATTATGGCTTTCTTCTTTTTTGGCCAGTTCCCAGGGAGCACTGGAATCAATATATCGATTCATATGTGAAATCAGTTCCCAAATAGCAGCCAGAGCTTTGTTGAATGCAAAATTATTCATCTGTTCACGATACGACTGCACAGCAACATCAGCAGCATTTTTAATGGTATCATCGGTGTTGTTTAATGTTGAGATATTTGGAATCAGGCCTTTAAAATATTTATGAGCCATTGTCAAGGTTCGTGAGACCAAATTTCCCAAATCATTGGCTAAATCAGAATTAATCCTTTGGATTAAGGCTTTATCATTGAAATCTGCATCCAATCCAAAACTCATTTCACGCATTAAGAAATATCGAAACGCTTCAATGCCATAGATATCTTTAAGTTTTAGTGGATCAACAACATTACCGATACTTTTAGACATTTTACTGTTGTCAATATTCCAATAACCATGAACATTTAAATGTTGATAAACAGGAATGTCTGCGGCTTTTAACATGATAGGCCAATAAATGCCATGAGGTTTTAGAATATCTTTTGCCACAATATGTTGTACTGCTGGCCAAAAGGTTGAAAATCGTTTGTCATTCGGGTATCCCAGTGCTGAGATATAATTAATTAAAGCATCAAACCAGACATAGGTGACATAATTGTCATCAAAAGGTAACGTTATTCCCCATGTTAATCTGGTTTTTGGACGCGATATGCAAAGATCTTCAAGCGGTTCTTTTAAAAAGGACAAGACTTCATTGCGATAGCGTTCAGGCCGAATAAAGGTGGGATTCGTTTTAATATGATCAATCAGCCAGTCTTGATATTTACTCATTTTAAAGAAATAATTGGATTCTTTGATTTTTTCAGGCGCTGTTCCATGGTCTGGGCAAAGACCATTTTCAAGTTCTTTTTCAGTATAAAATCGTTCACATCCAAAACAATAAAGACCTTCATATTCACTGAAATAAATATCTCCTGAATCATAAATTTTTTGAAGAATAAGCCTGACAGTCTCTATGTGATTGGGATCTGTTGTTCTTATAAATTGAGAAAACTCAACTGAGAGATCAGGCCATAAATTTCGAAATAAACCACTGATATAATCGACATATTCTTTTGTGGTCATGTTTTCATTTTGAGCGGCTTGGACCACTTTATCGCCATGTTCATCTGTTCCAGTCAGAAAAAAAGTTGTTTTATGGTTCATTTTATGAAATCGATGGCAAACATCTGCAACAACAGTCGTATAAGCATGTCCCAGATGAGGTTTTGCATTCACATAATAAATTGGAGTTGTAATGTAAAAAATATCAGGATTTGTATTCATTCATCCTCTCTTTCACAATCATAATCATCTTCAGAATTACAACAATATTTAGGGTTAAATGTAATTTTATCTAATGGAACATCCAATTCAGTGCCCCCATAATACTTGACTGTAACAATGTCTCTAATAATGTTATGACGAATTACTCTTGCGGGGCCATTTGTTGTTTGAACCTCAGTATTGATTCTTGGAAAAAATTTACGAAGCGACCTGTAGGTATCATATTCATAAGTCAGACAACACATCAGGCGTCCGCAAAGGCCGGAAATTTTTGTTGGATTTAAGGACAGGTTTTGTTCTTTAGCCATTCGTATGGAAACAGGATCAAATTTCGAAAGGTAAGTT
>Ga0272440_1001420_pt1 | contig 19564 bp, 20 predicted proteins | sample SSMMMBAug17_FD_192440 | JGI IMG/M metagenome (GOLD analysis project Ga0272440, IMG submission 192440) | Marine sediment archaeal communities from Little Sippewissett salt marsh, Falmouth, MA, United States - SSM-MMB-Aug17 | ecosystem: Environmental > Aquatic > Marine > Wetlands > Sediment ...
AAAAGAATATACCAAAATTCAGAAAATTGGTAACTGAACGACCGTAGAAACGTAGCATGCTACGTTTCTACACGTCAAACGGAGACAACTTGTGAACTTCAGAAATTATGGTATATTTATTTCCGAAAATCTCCTTAATCGATCATCATTAAATAATTGATCATTTGCGACTATGGTAACGAATTAAACCTTCTTGTGTTGTCGATGCAACCAATTTACCATCACGTGTAAAAATGTGACCATGACACAACCCCCTGGCTTTTGAAGCTCCAGGGCTTTCCATCGCATACAGCAGCCATTCATCCATTCGAAATTCGTGGTGAAACCAGATGGCATGGTCTAAACTGGCTACTTGCATGGTTGTTTCCCAGAAAGTATGTCCATGAGGGTATAAGGATGTTGAAACCAGGCCAAAGTCTGATGCATAGGCCAGCATATATTGATGTACAGATTGTTCATCTGGCATTTTTCCAACAGCTTTGAACCATGTATATTTTATAGCTTTTTCTTTTTGAGGTTTAAAAGGATTGACAGGATTTACTTGTCTGATTTCAATAGGTTTATCACAGATAAGCTTGTCTCGGATACCTGAAGGGATACGATCCTGAACCATTCGATATCGATCCAGGTCAGACATAAAACCATCGGGACCACTAACATCTGGCATTTGCATTTGATGTTCAAATCCTGATTCACTAATTTGAAAGGAACAAGACATTGCAAATATAGGGCGCCCCTTTTGAATGGCAACAACTCTTCGTGTGGTAAAGCTTTTGCCATCTCTTAAACGATCAACAGTATATACAATCGACAGCTTTGGATCTCCAGGTCGTAAAAAATATCCATGTAAACTATGGACATTTCTATCATCTAAAACAGTCTGACTGGCAGCTGAAAGTGATTGCCCCAGTACTTGACCGCCAAAAATATTTCCAAATCCTAGATCCTGACTTTTTCCCCTAAAAATATTTTCTTCAATTTTTTCTAAAGAAAGGAGTTGAAGTAATTCTTCCAGTTTACTGCACATCATTAAGCTCTCCTTTTATTGAACAGATTAAGTTTTACTGACATAAAACAGATCAATTCTAATATAATAAAGGACTATTTTGCAATATAAATATTGACGTATGGATATAAAAGCAACTGTAAAAATAGGAGAATATTCACTTAATGTAAAACACGAGGTAATGGGGTATGTGAAATACTATATTCAAAAAGGATGAAGAATTTTTAGCGATAAAACTATTATTTTGTATCAGTATTATTCATCAATTATAACACCAACACTTCGGACATAATGCATAATTGATTTTAGTTTAAGTCTTTGATGAGCATTATCTGCATCAAAAACTACAGCAACACCAGAAGCTACTGCTCTCACAATAGTTGTATTTATTCTGAACTGAGTGCGTCCATCTTTGTCTGAAAAGGTCAGAATCGCTTTTTCGCCAACAGATACAGGAACTTTTGTTTTTACAAACGCACCACCTTCACTGATATCGCCTATTGTTTCCTTTGTTTGAGAATTTTCTACATCAAATCCAATAATTAAATTATGACATCGAAATCGTGTAAACTGTCGACGTTCTAAAAAATCAAATTTTTGGATTTGTCTTAAAATATATTGTTGCTGCTCAGCAGATAATTTTTTGACTCTTTCAATGATTTGCTCAACAAGCCCCTCTGTTGTATCATTGTTTTGCTCATCAGCCATGTAATTGTTCTCCCTTTATAAAAAATTCAGCATCTTTTCTTCCCAAATCAAAGGTTTTTTGAATGGCTTCAGGATTTGTATAATCCCATTTTTTTATGGGAATAGGAATTGATGGTTGAACATACGTTCGACCTTTTATTTTGGGGAGCTTATCATCAGAATATTTTCGGGTTAAAAAAATCAATATATTCTGGCGAGGTGTGTTGATGATTCTTTCTGGAACATTGTCAATCAACCCACCATCATAAACCGGTTTTCCATCACGTTTTAAAAAAGGAATAATGGGTGGTGTACATGATGATTGAAGAAGCAAATTAACCAGGGCTTTTCTAGTGGGGCATACACGAATGGATATGACTTTAGCACGATAACCTATTTGCAGTGGAAATTTAGGATGTAATGGCTCAAACAACATTTTTTCTAAAGTATAGGCAAAAAAACCAACAAAAGCACCTGATACATTACCTAAAAAATCAGGCGGATGTGATAGCAATACGCGAATATCCGGCCCATGTTTTAAGACATGAAATGCTTTCTCGTCTAACATATGGTATATGGCATTGGAGTACATATCATAATGGGGAAAAACGGGTTTATGTAAAAATAAATGCTTGATATAAATATTTTTTTGATTTTTTTGTGTAATACTTTTGAAATAGTTCATACCTTCGCTGATACGTTTGGCAGAGATCATACAGGCCATTGTTGCCCCAGCACTAACTCCTGCTAAAACATTTGGAACAAAAGAATAAGCTTCAGACAAAACTTGATAAAACCCGGCTGACCAAAAACATCGGCATCCTCCGCCAGAAAAGACGACAGCATTGTATGGTAAATGTTTATTCATTTAGACAGTCCAATAAATAATAAATGCAGCAGCGATATATGAAAATGCCTCAATATATGCAACCCCAACATTGGGTATTTCCTGATTGGCAATTTCATCTGTAATTTTTCTCGTTGGAAACAAAACTTTATCGGTAACAAAACGAATGATAGGCAATAATAAAATGCCTATGGTCGAAATATAAATGAATTTTGGTAAATCCTCAGACCACGAATCAAAATCTCCTTCAGCGGACAATCCAACAATAATTCCCATTGCAATCAATGCACCAGCAAAACTAACGCCAGCAGCAACATTATCTCGCTCAATTTCATCATGAATGCAATATGGCGTAATAAAATTGTACATCAAACCCGCAAGAATTAACATCAATTGACCAATACACCAAAACGCAATAGCCGTCCAGACGTTACCACCTTCACCAGAAACCGCACCGTAAATAATCAGACCAGATGCAATACTCACACCACATGAAACAGCTCCTGTTCCTTGATTCCGATCTCTGATCAACTCGTCAATAATATTGAATCGTCTCAGGATAAGACGATCACATACAAACCAGGATAAATTGATGAGAATAATAGCAATGATACCATATATGGCCAGATCAACCATATCAGCAATTATGCCATTACTGGGGCCAACGATTGTTCCTCCGAGCGCAAAAACCAAACCAGCATAATAGCCGGCAACAGAGAGCGCAAGAGCAGGATTATCCTTTTCAACCAGTTCATCGTTTAAGTCATAGGATCTGTGAATCATGTCATGAACGATTTTACCAATATAGAATATAATATAAAAACAAATTATTAAAATTCCGGATGTCAAAATTTTATCGATTATCATTTACGCCTCCTGGATGTTGTTGTTATTTCCCACGTCCCATACTTCTGGATCGAAATCCGGTTCGGGTACGACCAATCCTGGAACTTCCTGATCCGCCAAATCTTTTGGAAACTTTGCTGCTAAAAGAGGATTGTTTATTTAAAGTACGTGTTTTTCGTCGTTCAAAAAAAGTTGGATTATGTTTTTGAGTATATGATCCTCGGGTTCCATATTGATTATTTCGTCCAAAAAATGGTCTTCGTTGGCTACGATAACTGTGATAATCATTATAATCATGACGGTAAATTGGCCCGGTAAAGAACCCCAGTACATCTGTAAACATCCTGTATTTCCCATAAAATTCCCAAAATGAACTGCCATTGGAATCTGTTCGCCATTGCCCATAGTTGGAATCCCCCACAAAATTATATCCAGGAGGACCAACTTGATTGCTCTGTGTCCCATCTTTTTTGGCAGCCAAAGTCATTCCTAAAAAATTTTCATTTTGCCTGTAAAAAGATTCAGAAACTTCCTCCCATCCAGTTACCCAGGATTTTTCTAATTGAGCAATCTTGTATTTGTGGAAATAATGCGTAAAGATACTTCCATCTTCTTTCATATCCTCAAGAATAATTGAATATGTGGGAACATTACTTAATTGTTCCTTGAGCGAATCCAATGGACTATTCCCGGATCCACATCCCGCTATTCCGAAAATCAAGATTACTAAAATAATTTTGCCAGGAACGTTAATAGCAGATTTTCGCATATTTTTTCCTTTACTGATTTATGAAACCGGTCGTTGCCATCGGGTATCCCCCCCCATGGATTGCAACAACCGGATTCCTTTTTCAATATTCAACCCAACAGTCTCCAGGCCATGGGAATCATCACCTGGAACAACCGGTATTCCCATCGATAAAGCTTGTTTTAAAATGGGTCGTGAAATATAGGGCTCATCAGCGCCTTTATACAAGGATCTAAGATTAAAGTCTAAAATCATGTTTTGAGAACGAATCAACTTTAAATTTCGATTAATTTTTTGTTCAATAAGGGGAGTTCTCAAAGTTCTTTCATACAATGGGTCATAAAGTCGAACAACATCGAAATGGCCAATAACTTGTGGCTGAATTTTTTGAATCATATCGTATTGAATATCAAAATAGTTCGAATACAATTGAATGATATCCCCCGATTTTCTAATAGCGCGATCATATTCCTCAGGCGAGTAATCAAAGTTGATATCATTTACATGGTGAACAGAGCCGACCATATAATCGGGTTGACATTTCGTTACCAGGGTCTTGATGTGTTGTTCATATCCTGTATATGTTTCTGTTTCAAAGCCAATGTATAGTGATATTTGATCCTGATATTGGTCTTTTAACGCTTTTCCTTTTTGAATATAATGTAAAAATCGTTGCATTAAGAAAGAGCAATCCAGTTGGTCATCAATCTCATCCTGATAGCGTAAATCATTGGTTGGAGGGGGGATATGTTCGGTAATACCAACCCATTCGAAACCTTCATGAATATATTTTTGAATCATTTCTTCAAGGCGATCTGTGGCGTGATGACAAAATTCACCACTATGCCCACCATGAATCGAAACTTTTGAAATGTTATGCATTATCTATACAAATTGTTTAAAAAAAAGTGTTAATGTATCGGGATCACCTAAAATCCGAATCTTTTTTTTTCGATTGCTCTGGCCTGATACAATTTCTATGTGAGACTTTGGAATTTTCAATAGTTTAGAAAGAAACTGAATACACATTTTATTTGCAGCACCATCAACAGGCGGTGCTTTTAATTTCATTTTTAATCGACTATCCATTACCCCCACAATTTTATTTTCCGATGAACGTGGTTGAACGGTCAGTTGAACGTCAATGCTGTCAGGATGAACTGAAATAAACTTCATACAATAGCGCCTTGCAATTCCTCCTGAGTAATGGTTGCTGTTCCAACCTTACCAACGACAATTCCTGCTGCAAAATTAGCAAGACTGGCAGCCTCAAAATAGTTTGCACCAGCAGCCAGGGCAAGCCCCATTACAGAAACAACTGTATCACCCGCTCCAGAAACATCAAAAACTTGTTTCGCACGCGTTTCAATATGGTAAGGAGATTGTTCAGGTTCAAACAATACCATGCCATCTTTTCCACAGGTAATGAGGAGACGATTTAATCCGATCGTATCTATGATGTTTTTTCCAGCAGTGATCAGCGTTGGCATATCAGTAATCGTCATATTCGTTGCCTGAGATGCCTCTTTTCGATTGGGCGTTATCAAGCTGGCACCGCGATACTTTTCATAATTAAATCCTTTAGGATCAACCATCACCACTTTTTGGTGCTTTGAAGCCAATTGCATAATCGTTTGTAAAACGTCAGGTGTTAGTAAACCTTTACCATAGTCAGAAACAATAACAATATTAACATCTTGAATAATTTTTCTGACATTTTGGATAATGTCATCTGCAATTAAACGGGATATGGGATGAGATGTTTCCCTGTCTATTCTTAATACATGCTGTTCAGATGCCATTATTCGAGTTTTTATAGTTGTTGAACGGGTACTATCCTCAACAAGGCCATTAACATCAACTCCAATAGATTGAAACATCTCTATCAACCGTTTTCCATTGTTTCCTTCACCAATAGTGCCAACAATAGAAACAGATGCTTTTAATGTGGCAAGATTGTTGACCACATTTCCTGCACCTCCTAACGTGGCATTGTCACGTTTAACTTCTACAACCGGTACAGGAGCTTCAGGAGAAATTCGGTCTACTTTACCCCACACATATTCATCAATCATGCAATCGCCAATAACAAGAATATGACAATGTTTAAATTGATCAATCCATTGTTTCATCGCTTTTATTCCTTAAAAACCAGTTTTCCACCCAAATGACCAGCAACTCCTGCAGCAGCAAGCATAATCATATAAAAAATTATGTACAACCATGAAATGTCAGCATTCCCCTGGCTGATACTTTGATCAAAAATTCCCCAAAGGCTTAGAATAAATGACATTGCAAAAACAACACCGCCGCAAGCCATTTTAGTGATAAAAAAATTGGTGTATGTGCCACCATATCTTTTTTTCCATTCAACATATCCTGTGAAAAGAACAACAGGCATGGATAAGGTAACAAAAACAGTATTATAAAAAGCAGCTACCCCTACACTTCCAGAGCCTAAAAAGGCTGCCATTAAGACAAATGCAACAGCTACAGGAATGACTCCATTGGGAATATGTACACTTATGGGATGCAAATGATGTGAAATAATATGATCACATATGATATCGTAGAGTTGAGTAATTGGGCTTTTTTCACCCTCTTCATACGAAGCATTTGACGGTGATTTGGACTCTGGTTCGTTTGAGTCCTCTGTCCCCAGACGGACAAATTTCGATTGATTTGCGCCGCAAACAGGACAATTATCAGGAGGTTCCGGTCCCTTGTGAATGTACTGACAGACAGAACATTGCCACTCTATCTCGGCGTTTTGTTCAGATGGGGTATCAGCAATTTCTATAAATGCTGTACCCGGTGCTCCACAAACAGGGCATTTCTCTGGCGGTGTTTCGCCTGTATGAACATAACCGCAAACATTACATTTCCATTTTTTCATTGATTGCTCCTTTATTTATTTACCAAACAAAAATTCCGAAAAACAAATTACTAAGGAATGCTCTGAAAATAAATCCCCCATTCTTAATTTAAATTTTCGGTTCTTGTTTGTAGAGACCAGGCATGCCTTCTCTCTACGATCTATAGCCACGAAGCGTAGCATTGTAAATGGGGAACTTATCTTTCAATTGTTCCTAAACTATTATTAAAAATATTCATAACATTAGACTCTTTTTAATGCAATAACAACTTCAATGGTCAAATCATCCCCATTTCTTTTTCTAATCTATTGATTTCTTTTTTGATTTCCTGACGTTCTTTTTCATCTAATTGATTGCTGGATAATTTTTTATTTAAAGAAATCAAGATCATTTCACCTCGATAATCATTGCATGTATAATTTAAAGATTTATCACTCATTGTATAATCCTGACATAATTTTATTGAATGCTGACTTTTAAAAAGAGGTCTCCTCTCATTCCGTCGGGTAACCGTTTCCCCTGACCTTCAAGTCTTAAAAAAGATCCCTCACGCGTACTGGGAGGAATTGAAATACGAAACATTTGATCGTGGAATCCCCAGGGGATATTGACCATTTTTCTGGCACCATGAATAGCCTCAAATGGTTTAACGTGAATATTACCATACAGGTGATCATCTCTTCCATGGCTGATTGGACGGATGATTTGAAGATGAGGTGTTCGCCTGCGAATCGTTCTTTCTCTTAATTTTTTTGTCAGTTCAGAGTAAGGTTCATCACTCATAAAGCGAACTAAAATAATTCCAGAGATAAAACCACCAATATGTGCCCACCATGCAATTCCACCAAACTCGCTGCTGCTGCCTGCTGCACTGATGACTTGTATCATAAACCAGAATCCCAAATAAATAAAAGCCGGAATTTCAATGAAATAGGGAATAATGATAATGGGAATCAAGGTTAATATCTTAGAACGAGGATGTAATATAAAATATGCGCCCATCACACCGGCAATGGCGCCGCTTGCCCCAATTGTCGGTGTGGGAGAATAAAAATTAGTCAATAAATGAGCAATACCAGATGCTAAACCACATAATAGATAAAAAATTAAATATCGAATGGAACCAAAAAAGTCTTCAACATTATCGCCAAAAATATAAAGGGTCCACATATTGGTTAAAAGGTGCCAGAAACCACCATGAAGAAACATGAACGAAAAAAGTGAAAACAATTGCTGGTCCCATGTAAAATGCATGGATAGTTCTGGCATTGAATATCGTGCGGGTAACAAACCATACAGATAAACAAATCCTTCTTCCATAGGTCCATATGATAATTGAAGACCAAAACAAAAAATGTTTAATCCGATCAATGCATAATTAACAATCGGAAAGCATTGGGATTGGATAGTATCTCTTATTGGAAACATATATCATGTGGATTCCCTAAAACGATCTTCAATCTCAATTTTACTGTTCATTTTCAATCGTTCAATCCAGGCTTCAAACAAGCGATTTTCTCGTTTTTTTCGTAACGTTTCTTTAACTGAATTCACTGAATTTTTAAACGCATCTTCATCAGGTATTTTTCGCTCTTTCAATTTAATGACATAGTAGCCTTTGGTTCCTTGAAATGCGGTATATCCGATGGGCTCATTTTCAGTTAAATTGAATGCCGCTTCGTTTATTTCTTTTTCATATCCTATTTCAGGGATAGAGTCATTTCGTTTAAAAGGCCCAGTAGCTGAAAAGCTGTATGATTGATCTGGTTCCGAAGAAGAACGAATTGTTTGTAAGCAGAGCAGGGAATCATCATGTGCTTTATTCATTTTTTTCTTGTTCAGCAGATCTTTTTCAACTCTATCTTTAACAACAACCAGTTCTTGAATAAAGGGTTCTTTTTTCTCTAACAATTGAATAATATAGTATCCACTTTCAAAACCACTAATATCACTAATTTGGCCTTTGTCCAATTCAAAGGCTGCACGAGAAAAAGAGTAACGATCCCTGAAAACAGTTGATGGGCCGCGTCTTCCAAAAAAATCAGTGACAATGACTGAAATGCCTTTTGCCTGTGCCGCTGAAGTTAGGGAATCATCGTAGATCGTATCAAAAAATTCCTCTGCTGCGTCATATGCCATGTTATCAGCAGCTTCATTCACCAGTTTTTCTCGAATTTGTGGTGTTGCGGTTTCTAACGTCAATGCCGATGCTTCATTAACATTTTCAGCTTTTATAATATGCCACCCGAAAGATGTCCTCACGGGTTCGCTGATCTCACCTTTTTTCATTGAAAAAGCTTTATCAGAAAATGGTTTAACCATGTCTTCTTTCTTAAAAGTTCCTAAGTATCCCCCTCTGTCTTTACTGGGACCTTCAGAGTATTTCTCAGCCAGTTTCGCAAAATCAGCATCTTTTTTCATTGCTTCTTGATAAACTTCCAAAGCGCGTTTTTTAGCATCTGCGTCAGGTTCTGTACCTTCAGCAGCGTCTACTTTCATCAAAATATGTCTGGCCTCAACTGTTTTTGGCGTTTCAAACTCATTTTTATTGGTTTCAAAATACGTTTGAATACGATCATCAGAAATCGAAATTGTTGGTTTATACTTATTTTTGTCAAAGAAAACATAAGCGACTTTTATTTCCAACTCTGTTTTGTAATTTTCTTTATTTTCATTATAAAAAGTTTCAATGTCTTCATCAGAAAGAGTGAAGTTTGTGTAGTTTTCTGACTCAAATGCAATGTATTCAATATCAACGGTTTCATTTTCAAAATTAAACCATTCTCGGGCTTCATCTTCAGTAACCTTAACGCTGCCAACGACAATTTGCCTTAATTTTGACAGCAGTAAAGATTGGCGTTGAGAGGCTTCAAATTGTTCAGGTGTCATGCGATTTCTTCGTAATACATTTATATAATAACGATTATCAAAAATACCATCTTTTTGAAAATACGATATTGATTGAATTGACTTGGCCAGTTCTTCATCAGAAACCCCAAAATTTAAATGCCTGGCTTCCTGTAAAACCAATTCTCTTTCGATCAGGGTATTAACAACTTGTTGTTTGATATTTAAAGCTTTTAACATGCTTTCATCCAGGCTGTCACCAAACTGTTGTTTATATCCTTCGATCACATTATTATAGGCATCGTAATATTGATCGAGAGTAATGACATTACCATTAACTTCAGCCACACGATTGACATTGCCTTCACGAAATGATCCCACTCCCCAGAAAACAAAAACAATCACAATGGCACTCAATAAAAACTTAATAATCCATGATGTTGCGTGTTTACGCATTAAATAAAGCATTGCATTGACCTCTTTCTATACCAATAATGATTGGCAACACTGTTGCCTATTAAAATAAAATTTTATTAATTTACCACTCAAGTTTTAAAACGTCAATTGTTATTATCTATAGTTGATCAGATAAAAACCTGGCAAGACGATAGCGGAAATGTTTATTGATTAATCGTAATCAAATTCATTATTCATTACATATCGTTTCATATGATTTATCCAGCCAATCTTTCAATAATGGTGGATTTCCCATGCAGGATGATGTTGGTTTCCAGATACATTGTGCTTTTAATTCAATACCGTCCTGTACAACAGAAACAGGTTTATCTTCTGAAACAACGACCACAACAACATTTTTATATTGTGCCGTGAATCTTAACGCAGAATTAAACCGAGCGCCTCTGGCACGATCTTCATCTGGAATAGCAAAACCATCAAGTATACATCCAAAAGCATGAAGGTTAGGTTCCGGGCCAATGTGTAACGCACCATCTAATTTTGACAAAGATTGAGCCAATTCAATATGATGATCTTTTCGAAGATCAAGCGGAATTAATAGATGTTGACCGGAAACATTTAGCATCGGCTTATTTAAATCAATAACAAGTGTACACCCATGCTTTTTGTCTTCTGCATGATGAACTATTTTATTAATAGACTGAAATAATAAATGTTTCCTTTCTTGAGGTTCAATATCCAAATCCAACAATAATTCTTCGAGTTGAACGAGTTTTGCATGATGAGTAAAGGAATGATAGCTGCCATCACGAAAGCTGCATACCGGTTTTCCATTAATACGAATAAATCCATGTCCCAGGCGAAAATCTGCTGTCAGTCGACTGGCAGGTAATTCACCTGTAATAATCCCAACAACATGTTTACCATTAGAGACCAGTTTTCGGTTGGCATTTTCAACCGCAATCAATAATTTACGAATGTGTTTGGCATTGCTTAATGTAGGCTGTTCTCGTTCTGGAAACTGTGCCATAAAATTCAGACTACCCAGTAATCGTGGTTCAATAAAACAAATTTCTCCCTGAGGCCACTGACCTTCTTCTTTTGTGTTTGAAATATCCAAAATAGTATTAAGAACCTGATATACGGGTAATTGCATATCTATACCTGAATTTTCATTAAAAAAATCTATAATATAATCACAAACAGCACGAGTTGAATACCCAGCCAGAACATATCCTGATGTCCCTGAATGAACAGAGTGAGCACTGATAACATCCTGGGACATCAGCCAGACGGCATGTTCCAACCATCGTTCTGTTGGACCAATTGAACAAACATTGGGATGATGTTCAGTAAACCACATTTGATAAAAAATAGATCTGGAAATACCACCGTATGAGATCAAGCCAGCCAATTGAAGGTTAGGCTCAATTAATGGCTGATCCAGAACACTTTGTTTTATAGCAAGCTCAGCATTCTTACGCCAATCTTCACTGTCTAAGTAGATTTCTTTAAGTTTTGGCTCATGCCCATGAAGTAAATTTTGAGGATCACAGATATAAACGGGTGCATCTTTAGCGGGTGAAAAAACTAATGCCACCCGACTTCCACCTGAAAATTGAGAAAGTCCCTCTTTTAATCCATCGTGGTAATGATATGCAAATAATCTACTAACTTTATTATAAATGTATGCACTCATGCTTGATAACCTTATGACTTCGAATTGTTTTTGTCTTTTAAATAGTTTTAACGCAAAGGTATGCATTCCCAAGCAGAGCATGGGAGTGAGCATTTATATTAATATTTCAGTAAGATAAAATACCAAAACGTGTAGACCTATGCGGAATAATCAATTTGTAGAACAATTTGAAAATAATATCAAGTTTACATATTCCTGCTTTGATCGATTTATATTCCGAGGCTACCTGCGTAATTTTTTATCTCTGGGATTGTTGTTGTATTGCTCAAGGCCATGGGATTTACAACAGCTGAGTTAAAAATCATCTTACCAGATAATTTTCGACATTCCGCTCAAATTCGTTATGAAAAAAAAATTGACTCAGTAGATGATGTCAATTATGTTAATACTTTTATTCATATTTAAATCGTGGTCTCTTAGACTTAAGTTAAGTTAGTAATCATTGTAATCCCTCAACATAATAAATCAACATAATAAGGATGTATCTATGCCCATTTCGTCAAAAATAAAAGCATCTCTTTCACGAACATCGTGGATACGTAAAATGTTTGAAGAAGGAGGACGTCTTAAACAGTTATATGGCGCTGAAAATGTTTTTGATTTCAGCATTGGTAATCCCAATCTTGAACCTCCTGAGACTTTTCATCAAACCATCAAAACACTGATTGAGAATCATCGATCCGGTCAACATGGATATATGCCCAATACTGGCTATGCTGATGTTCGCCAACAAATTGCGGATCATATTTCAAAAGAACAAGGTGTAAACCTGTCAGCCGATGATCTGATCATGACATGCGGTGCTGCAGGCGCATTAAATGTTATTTTTAAGGCGATATTAGATCCAGAAGATCAGGTCATTTGCCCGTCACCTTATTTTGTTGAGTACGGATTTTATGTAGACAATCATGGTGGAACTTTAATAACAGTGCCCTCTACCCCTGATTTTTTTCTGAATATGGATGCTATTGAGAAAGCAATCACACCCAAAACAAAAGCGATTCTTATTAATTCGCCCAATAATCCAACGGGTCAGGTATATTCAAAAGTGCATATAGAAATGCTCGCAAATATTTTAAAGCAAAAAGGGAAAATCAATGGTAAAGAAATTTATTTAATTTCTGATGAACCTTATCGCAAAATTGCTTATGATAATATAGAAATACCTGGAATTTTATCCTGTTATGAAAATAGTATTGTGTGTACATCATATTCAAAGGATCTTTCGATCCCTGGAGAACGAATTGGCCATTTAGCGGTCCATCCCAAGGCACAAGATAAATCAGATCTGATGCAGGCATTGGCAATGGCCAATCGAATTCTTGGATTTGTTAATGCACCCGCATTGATGCAACGTGTTGTCGCCAGATTGCAGGGAGAACAAATTGACTCAGACCTTTATAAACACAAACGTGATTTACTATGCAATGGTCTAAAAAAAGCAGGATATAACTTCACATTACCCAAAGGTGCTTTTTATTTATTTCCCAAAAGTCCGATCCCAGATGATGTTGCTTTTGTGAATGAGCTTCAAAAAGAAAATATTTTAGCGGTTCCAGGCAGTGGATTTGGTTGCCCAGGGCATTTTCGATTATCCTACTGTGTATCTGATGATACAATCGTTCGGGCTATGACAGGATTTGAAAAAACGATAAAAAAATTCGTTAAGCGTTAAGTAAGCGATCATAAGTTTTCGTGTATATCGTAGTGAATTATAACATATTGTGGGGCGAATTTTTTAGCCCTTGCATGTGCAACATTTCTTGAACAACTCAACAATAGTTGAATTGAAATAAAATTTTTTAACTTATCGATTTTCAAAGTGTTTAAAAAGAATTTTCTTTACATCAAATAACACCTGTTATAAAATTATAATTTTTTTGAAAACACAATCTAATAAGGAAAAAAACGATCAATGATCCATAAATTACTGACCGACCACCCTGGAAAAACGGAATTAATGTTAGGCAATGAAGCCATTGCCAGAGGCGCTATTGAAGCCGGACTTTGTGTGGGCGCTACTTATCCAGGTACGCCTTCTTCTGAAATTTCTTTGAATTTATTTCAGATTTCACAGCAAACGGATTTATATTTTGAATATAGCACCAATGAAAAAGTGGCTATGGAAGTTGCCGCTGCCGCCGCAGCATCCGGTGTTCGCAGCATGTGTATTATGAAACATGTTGGATTAAATGTCGCAGCTGACCCGTTAATGACACTTGCATATGTGGGAGTTAAAGCAGGAATGGTTATTCTGACGGCTGATGATCCTCTAATGTTTTCCAGTCAGAATGAACAGGATAATCGATATTATGCGCTGTTAAGTGGTCTTCCAATGCTCGAACCTTCATCGATTGATGAAGCCAGAGCAATGACCCAATATGCTTTTGAATTATCCGAAACGCTACAGGAACCCGTTCTTCTAAGAACAACCACCCGAATCAATCATTCAACTGGGCCTGTTATTTTAGACGCAATTTCACCGATCAATAAAAAGGCAGACTTTACCAAAGACCCATTTCGTCTGGTGACAATTCCATCTGTTTCCAGAAATTTACATATTCAATTATTAGAGAATATCAAACAGGCAGAATCACTTTCTGAAATATCTTCATGGAATATCTGTACAGGTACTGGACAATGGGGCATTATTTGTAATGGTGTCAGTTATAATTATGTGAAAGATGCTATTGTTGATCTATCCATAGAAAACCAAACAAAGGTATTTCGCACAGGTTTTTCTCACCCACTACCTGTTCAAATGATTCAATCTTTTTTAAAGGCTGTTGATAAAGTTTTAATCGTTGAAGAAGGAGAACCCTGGATAGAAACTCAGGTTAAAGCAATAGCTCAGGATGCAGGTTTGAACATTTCTATAAAGGGTAAAGGAGAAACTCTTTTTTCCAGACTATTTGAATATGACCCAGCTGTGGTCAGATCGGTTATTGCAAGCTATTTTGAGATTTCAGATTCTAAAACAACAGTTCCTGACCTTTCTGATGTACCTGAAATTCCTGGCCGTCCGCCGAATTTATGTGCAGGATGTGGACATCGTGCCACGTTCTACGCGGTTAAACAGGCAGCCAAAACCTTGGATGTTGAAGTCATTTATCCGACTGATATTGGTTGTTATACACTGGGAGTATTACCTCCCTTAAGTATGGCAGATTATTTGATCTGTATGGGATCTTCTGTCGGAACCTCTTGTGGCTTTTCTAAAGTTTTGGACAAAAAAACAGTTGCATTTATTGGTGATTCAACGTTTTTTCATTCTGGAATTCCAGGATTAATCAATGCGGTGTTTAATCAACATCAATTTACATTGGTTATTTTAGATAATGGAACAACCGCAATGACTGGTCATCAGCCTAACCCAGGTGTTGACATGACACAATGGAATCTTGATAATTTTACGCAAATATCCATTGAAAAACTGGTTCGAGCCATTGGCGTTCCTCATGTTTCAGTTATACGTCCTTATCAGGTAAAAAAAAGCATAGAGGCTTTTAAAGAAGCCTTTGACTTTAAAGGTGTTTCAGTTGTCATCGCACAGGAACCCTGTGCATTGATTAACAAAAAACGAAAAAAACGAGCCTTTCAAGTGACGGATCGATGTAAGAATCATCGTGTGTGCCTTAATGAATTTGCATGTCCAGCTTTTTACTTAGAAAATCAGCAGCTTAAAATAAATCCAGCCCAATGTATTGGCTGTGCTGTTTGCGCACAAATATGTCCTGAAAATGCAATTGTACCGGTAAAGGAGTTATCATGAAAACAACCCGTTTAATTATTGTTGCAGTGGGTGGACAAGGAAATCTTTTAGCATCAAGAGTTTTAGGTGAGGCTGCTTTGTCTGCAAATATTCACGTTGGTATGAGCGAAATACATGGCATGGCACAACGGGGTGGTGTGGTAGAATCTGCATTGGTTTTTGGAAATGCAAACAGTACGATCATCTCTGACGGAGAAGCAGATGTGCTACTGGGCTTTGAACCTTCTGAAACTCTTAGAGCCTTAAATAAATGCCACTCTCGTTCTTGGGTGATTACCAATATGCAACCCTTACCACCATTCACTGTAAACATTGGCAAGGGAGTTTATCCGGATCTTAACCAGATTACAGAACTTATTCAACAAAAAACAGAACGGCTATTTTCCTTAAATGCCACAGAATTGGCCAGGCAAGCGGGAAATATTTTATCGGTCAATATTGTTCTTTTGGGCGCGCTTACCGCAACAAAAGCTCTTCCCTTAACAAAAGAACAAATGCAGGATGCTATTCGAAAAACAGTCAAAAAGGCATTTATTGATGTTAACCTTAAAGCCTTTGAACTTGGAGAACAAGCCGTCTTAAGATAAGGTAAAACCATAACATGTCTCGGATTCAAAACAATTTAATTGATGCGCTTATCCATAAAGGTGTCCATATTCCTTGTCCTGAAAGTGTAGAAATTGGATCGGATGTTCAGATCGACAGAATATCCGGAGAAAATGTAACCATACATTCAGCTTGCAAGGTTTATGGGGAAAAAACCTTAATATTACCTGGTGCAACAATTGGAGAAGAGGCCCCGGCGACGTTAAAAAATTGCTTTGTAGGGTCGAACGTTCGACTAAAAGGAGGCTTTTTTGATGAAGCTGTCTTTTTAGACCATGCTGAAATGGGCTCATGTGCACATGTTCGAAAAGGAACTATACTTGAAGAATATGCCAGCGGTGCTCATACAGTAGGCCTGAAACAAACCATTCTTTTTCCTTTTGTTACCTTAGGGAGTTTGATCAATTTTTGTGATTGCCTGATGGCTGGGGGAACCAGTCGAAAAGATCATAGCGAAGTGGGAAGTTCATACATCCATTTTAATTATACACCCAATCAAGATAAAGCGACACCATCACTGATTGGTGATGTTCCCAATGGCGTTATGCTCAACCAATCGCCTGTTTTTTTAGGAGGACAGGGAGGACTGGTTGGGCCTTGCCGCATTGCATATGGAACCATCGTTGCTGCAGGAAGTGTATACCGAAGAGATATTTTTAAAGAAAATCAATTGGTAATGGATGGCGCTATGCGTCATGCATCTATTTCATTTACAAAAGGGCTTTATCAAAATATAAACCGAATTGTTGAAAATAATGTTATTTATATAGGAAACCTGATTGCTTTGGCGCATTGGTATTTTTATATTAGAAGATTGTGGGCCAATAATCCAATGACAGCAGCTCTTTATGATGGTTTATTAGAAACTCTTCGGTCAGGACTTGATGAACGCATCAAACAAATGAAGACATTCAGTGAAAAAATGCCTGAATCCATTAATGAATACATAAAAATGATGTCATCTCCTGATCGACACAAACCTATTCTAAATGCCAAGCAAGCAGTGTATGAGAGATGGGATGAATTGGCAGAAAGTTTTCGAAATGCGTTTCCACCATCGTCGTTAACAATTGATGAGAACTTTATTGCCGCAATTGAGCGTATAAAAACGCAGTCCTATATTGAAAGTATACAAGCTTTGGATGATATTACCAAAAACCAGGGAACATTTTGGCTTCAAAGTATTGTTGATAATGTATATAAAGATGCCTGTAGAATAATACCAGAATGTAAATTAGGATCAAAAAATGGGTAAACTATTTGGAACCGATGGTATACGCGGGGAGGCCAATCGTTTTCCCATGACAGTTGATATTGCCCAATCTTTAGGATTGGCAACCACATCGATTTTATCCCAAAATTATTCTGTGCGTAAAAAAGTAGTGATCGGAAAAGATACCCGCATTTCCGGAGAAATGTTCGAATTTGCTTTGGCTTCTGGTATTTGTGCTGGAGGATTTGATGTTTACCTGGTTGGCATTGTACCGACCCCTGCGGTTGCGTATTTGACTCGTCTTTTTAAGGCAGATGCTGGTTTTGTTATATCAGCATCTCATAATCCGCCTCAAGATAATGGTATAAAATTGTTTTTTTCTGATGGCTATAAAATGCCGGACAAAATGGAAGAAAGCATTGAATCTTGTTTGATATCAAGATCATATGACAAAGATCCTCCTGTTTCATATGGTCGTATTTATCAAAAGGAAGCAGCAAAATACGATTATATCGATTATGTAAAAAATTCAATTTCTGCAGATCAAAAACAATCCTTAACAATGGTAGTTGATTGTGCGAATGGGGCAGCATCGACGGTTTCTGATACAATTTTTAAATCGTTCAGTCCAAAAGTATTGATGATTAACACTCAAACCGATGGTGAATGTATCAACAAAAATTGTGGTGCTCTGGATACCCGATCCCTTCAAAAAACAGTTTTAGAGAATGAGGCCGATATCGGAATTGCCTTTGATGGCGATGCCGATCGCTTGATTCTCTGTGATGAAAAAGGGGAAACATTAAATGGTGATCATATTTTAGCCATTTGTGGCCGTTATATGATCAACCATCATCGATTGCCTCAAAATACAATCGTTGCTACCCAATACAGTAACATGGGGTTGGATGATTCTATTCGACAGTGCGGTGGTAACGTCATTCGGGTATTGAATGGTGATCGATATGTCATTGAAAAAATGCGGGCTGAAGGGTTTCATTTAGGTGGAGAGGCTTCTGGCCACCTGATTTTTAAAGAACAATCAACGACTGGTGATGGACTAATTGCTGCACTTCAGATGATCAATATCATGCATCAAACGGGGCATCCTCTATCTCATTTAAAACAGTGTATTTCTTTTTATCCTCAGGTGATTCGAAATGTGGTTGTAAGCGAAAAGAAAGATTTTAAATCATTACCGGGTGTGATGGACACAATTATTCAGGTGAATGAAGCTCTTGGAAATGAAGGCCGAACACTTATCCGATATAGTGGGACAGAAAACAAAGCCAGGATAATGATAGAAGGAAAAGATGAAAATAAAATTAACGAATATGCAGACACCATTGCAAAGGCAATTCAACAATATATCGGTGTCTGATAACTGTAAAACATTAAAAAGGAGAATAAAAAAATATGAACACTGATCCAGATTGCTTTTTGAATCAGATGATGGAAGAAAATGGAAATAACAATTTCCCAGAAATGACGATTCCGACGTATTTAGAAATGGCAACTGTTGCGGAGTATGGGCAATATAGATTAAAAATGAAAATTGAAAAACATTTACAAATCGATAATTTTGTTCAATATGACATGAGAATGTTCGAAGAAGAAGAACTGAACCTTTTGGAAAATGAATATAAAAATTATCTTGGTTTTAATATTGAAAGTCTGGGAAAAGAAATGAGCCTTTAAAATGTTTTTTAGTATTCAAAACCTTGTTCATAATAATTTTTTTTTCAGAAAACGAATTGTGTAAATCGACCATAACGTAATGGTTATGAAATTTTAGTTCTTTATGCACTTAAAATCACACATGGTTCGTGGTTAAAGTTCTCTGGTTTTCAAATGATGTGTATCGCTTTGACAAAAAAGTACATTATCTTATTATGGAGAATTTAAGGATTATTTCTAATTTCCACTTGTCAAATGTTTAGTGAAATTTTTTTAAATTGGAGTAAACGATTGGAAAAATCAAAAATTCTCAGGCTGTGGCA
>Ga0272440_1001421_pt1 | contig 19563 bp, 17 predicted proteins | sample SSMMMBAug17_FD_192440 | JGI IMG/M metagenome (GOLD analysis project Ga0272440, IMG submission 192440) | Marine sediment archaeal communities from Little Sippewissett salt marsh, Falmouth, MA, United States - SSM-MMB-Aug17 | ecosystem: Environmental > Aquatic > Marine > Wetlands > Sediment ...
CTCGAACAAATAACGCTTTCGTTCCTATGTACGATGGGCGAACATAAGGTTCGCCCCTACACGTTCTTGGCACATAAGTAAATGAGGAATTTATTTTTCGAGCATTCCTAAGTAAATGAGGAACTTAATTTTAGTGCATTCCTAAAAGATATTAGGTTTTGATAAAACGCCCTTTCTGAGTGAACCTTAAATTGAATAGATTAGCTTATTGAAATAACCTTGTCAATATTTTTTTACAAATGGATTCAACAAATTGAAATTTGGGACATAATTATCCGGGGAATGTTTTACATCTTGATATACCACCTTTTTAAATCCCAGTGAATGTGCCATTTCAATAACATCATCATATTCTTTTTGGGTAATGTATCGCGATAATTCAGGAAAATCTTTGGCCCGATACAAAGGATTGTATTGCGCCATGATAGATAAGCCAACATCAGGAGATAATTCCAACGCTAAAAAGCACAATGATTCCCATGACCCTGCTAACCCATTGGGCAATACCAGATGACGCACCCATAAACCGGAAATAACGTGCTTATTGGCATCCATTTTGGGGTTGCCTGTTTGCCGATACATTTCGATAATGGCATCGTGTGCAATTTCAACATAATTAGAAACCCCTGAATAACGATATGCATGACGATTATCAGAATACTTGAGATCGGGTAGATAAACATCAATTAACCCCTCCCATTTCTTTAGCTGCTCAATATCATCATATGCCGAACTGTTGTAAATGATGGGGGTTTTAAGCCCTTCATTGATTGCTTTTCTAACAGCTTTACGAATCCAGGGTGATTGATGACTGGGCGAAACAAGTCCAATAAACGAACAATTTTGTTCCTGAAATGCAAACATTTTTTTTATAAATTCCAATTCGCTGATGGCTTTTCCTGTCCGCGTTTGACTAATTTGATAATTCTGACAATATACGCATGACATATTACAGGATGTAAAAAAAAAATTGCCCACACCCTTTTCAGAAAAAATAGGTTCTTCGCCATGATGCAATTGTGCTGAAGAAAGCATGATTTCTGGGGGGATGCCGCAAAATCCATTTTTTTTTGATGAATGAATCAGGCATTTATGCGGGCAGATATGACAAAATTTTCGACAATGAGGGGTTAACATGATTGCGGTTTTTTAAAAAAAGATAATAATTTCTGACAGGCAGTGTCTAAGTCATCATTTATAATATGATATTGATAGAGATGTTCATATGTCATTTCCTTTTTGGCATTTTTTAAACGTTTTTCAATGATTTCAGGAGAATCAGTGCCTCTGCGTTCCAATCGTTTCTTTAAAACATCCATTGATGGGGGTTTGATAAAAATTGTAATGGCATCAGGGAATTTATGAACGATTTGTTCCATCCCCTGAACATCAATTTCAAGCAGCACATCCTTTCCAGTTGCGAGATATGATTCAATCATCTGTCGTGATGTTCCATAGTAATTATCATGGACACATGCCCATTCCGCCCATTCATTGTCCTGAATGCCTTTTTTAAAATCATCACACGAAATAAAATTATAATCAATGCCTTGACATTCATTTGCTCTGGGCTGGCGTGTGGTATATGATACTGAGTATTGAATATCTGGATAATGTTGGCGCAATTTTTTACATAGGGTTGATTTTCCAGCACCTGATGGGGCTGATATGATAAAAAGCCGACCTTTCATTGTTCACCTGAATGTATTAAATCTTATCCGAATATTTTATTGGATTCTCATTTCCGCGACTGGATTCATATCGTTGCGAAATGGTTTCGGGTTGAATGGCGGAAAGAATCAGATGATTGCTGTCTGTTACAATCATCGAGCGCGTTTTTCGTCCATGGGTCGCATCAATTAATCGTCGATCATCACGTGCTTCATCTTTCAGTCTTTTCATTGGGGCGGTATTGGGTGAAAGTATAGATACGACACGATCACAAACGACTGTATTTCCAAATCCTAAATTTAAAAGACTTTGTTCCATTTATTCATTCCTTATTGCAAGTGTTATACCGATGTTATTTATTACAGATATCTTATCATGCACAGACTATTCAATATTTTGAATTTGTTCTCTTATTTTTTCATGCTCTGATTTTAAACTGACAATTATTTTAGATATTTCAGCACTTCCAGATTTTGAACCAATGGTATTGAGTTCTCGTCCAATTTCCTGGAGTAAAAAATTGAGTTTTCTGCCAGTAGGTTCATTATCATTCATGAACGTTCTAAATTGTTGAATATGGCTTTCAAGACGTGTAATTTCTTCGGAAATATCACTTCGATCGGCAAGTATGGCCGATTCTTGAGCAATTCGAACCGGATCAATGTCAACCATATTATGGGTCAGGGTTGCGATACGTTCCTGAAGTTTTTGGTGATAGTATTGAAGCTGTTCACTGGCAAGGGAGGCAATTTTGTTTAATGACTCAGTGAAAAAATTCAACCGATGATCAATATCCTGGAAAAGGGCTTTGCCTTCGGTTGCGCGCATCACGCATACATCATAAAGTGCTTTTTGGAGACATTCCATAACCAGGGGCTCCACAGCTTCAAAATCTGTATCTTTTTCAATTGGCTTGATAATATTACCGGCTTTCATAATATCTCTCAAACCAATGGTATGCTTCAATTGAAAATGATCAATGACATGTTTCAGAACCTTGATATATTCTGTGGCACGATCTAAATTCGCTTCGAAACGATCCTGAGATTCAATATTTTCTTGTATGGATATCATCGTTTCAATGCGACCGCGATGAAGATTGTTTTTGATCATTTTTTTGATTTGATCTTCAAAAATACAATAAGTGGGTGCCATCCGAAGTATCAAATCCAAATTTTTGCTGTTTAAACTTCGGATTTCTACAACGATCTGTATTGTATCGGTACTTTCTTCCGCCCGTGCAAAGGCTGTCATACTGTTAAACATTGCTTTTCTTTCATGGACATTAAATAATGTTGACGCACATTATTCAAAAAATTTTTTACATTATCTGCAGCATAATCCGGATAGGTCCAGGGAAGTTTTTGAAACTGCCCTTTTTGAAATATTAATGTTAAATCCGCAAATATGCCCCTGTTCAAATATATACGATGGGTATAATTTTTTCCAGTTGCCAGAACAAAACGTTCTGGAACAATATACCCGGGATCAATATTGAAATTGCGTTTTTGATCATATGCAAACTGTAATTCAATTTGATTTGTAATCAATTTAATTTCTGGCAATTGAACCGGATCAATCAGGCCTATAAATGAAATCATCCGGCGATATAGAGGTTTCCCCATTTCTTTTTCATAATACGTTGTATAGTCAAAATTAAACCACCGGCTTACCATGTCAATGGGACCCAATTTTTTTATTAAAATACTGACGACCTGTTCAAAAAAAGAGCGGTCTTTCATGAACATGCCCACAACAAGACAGGCCGGATTAGATTTTTGAGGTATACTCATGTTGATAAGGGTTTTGCTTCATCAATTAACATAATGGGAATGTCATCTCTAATTTCATACATGAGTTTACATTGATCACAGATCAAGGCACTCTGTGTATCGTTAAATTGCAATTCACCTTTACATTTGGGACAAACCAGTATTTCCAGTAATTCCTTGCTCACAGCCATTTATGCCTCCTTTATTAAAAAACATTATTCGTGTTTTTTACCATTGATCATATTTTAATGTCAAGATTTCTTGAATAAACACATCAAAATAAATGGCGTGTAAAAAAAAACTTTACCCATTGTATAAAATCGGTTAAGTCTATCACAAATTTTTTGGGAGAAATAAATGATGTCTGACATAAAAACAGAAAAAAAATTAACTGATCATCCATTACAGAAAAATCGCCAGAAATCAGGTATACATATCAAAGAAGGACCTGAAAATCTGGAAATGACCACTAACAATATTCAGACAGAACTCCAACAAAGAGAAGCGGCCCTTCGTCAATTTTATCAAGCCCAAAAATTTGATGCAATTGGCTCCCTTGCTGGCGGTATCGCACATGATTTTAATAATATATTAACTGTAATTCAAACCTGTTCCCAATTAGCGATGGAAGAACGATCCGATAAGAAAAATGTTTATGGAAAAATTGAAAAAATATTAAAAGCAAGCGAAAGGGCACAAGAACTGATAAAGCAAATATTGACATTGAGCAAAAAACATAACATCTCAAATTTTATGGCCATTTCAATTGATCCAATTATTAAAGACATCATTAACTTTTTGAAATTGTCACACCCCCCACATATTTTTTTAGATTATCAAAGAAAAACCGACAACACGTTTATTTCAGGTAATGCCAGTGATATTCATCAGGTGATTCTGAATCTGTGCACCAATGCGATCCATGCCATGGAAAAACAAGAAAAAGGCACGTTACGTATTTTATTACGCCTTAAAGAATTATCAGAAGATGAATTGAATCAGTACATGCCCCTGTCCGCAGGTAAATATCTCCGATTGACAGTTAAAGATACAGGCGAAGGCATTGCGCCTTCACTAATAGATCGCATTTTTGATCCTTATTTTACAACAAAAGGAGCAGTGCGTGGCAAAGGATTGGGACTGGCCATGACTTTGGGAATTGTACAAAAACATCATGGAATTATTCATGTTGACAGTGATCTTCATCAAGGCACAACATTTGATGTCTATTTTCCAATGATTGAAAAAATCCGAAAACCTCATTCAAAAGAAAAGACATCCATTCATAAAGGCAAGGAAACAATTCTATTAGTTGATGATGAAAGGGATGTATTGCAAACAGTTCAGCTATTGTTAAATCATCTTGGATATAAAGTGTTTGCATTTGTAAATCCGATTAAAGCGCTTGATGAATTTAAAAAAAATCCAGAACCATACGATCTTTTGATTGCAGATCTTGCAATGCCAGAAATGAATGGCAAGCAGCTGGCAAAAGAAATTAACAAAATACGAAAAGACTTACCTATTTTGATCTCATCAGGGGAAAACGCAGATCTCTCAAAAAATGAAATGAATCAATTGGGTATTAATGGGTATTTGATGAAACCTTTTTTAAAAAAAGATTTGTCTGAAAGTATCAAGCAGGCATTGTCTGTGTCAGGCAAATAATTTATTTTATTATAATGTGTATCAGACATATGGATAAATAATAATGAAACAAAACAAAACTTTATATTTAAGAGATGGCAGACGTTTGGGATTTTCAGATTTGGGTGACCCAGAGGGCTTTCCATTATTTTATTTTCATGGATTTCCATCATCCAGACTGGAAGCCCTGGCCGGAGATGCGCTTTCATTAAAGCATCATGTTCGGTTGATTGCTGTTGATCGACCGGGAATTGGTCTATCAGACCTCAAACCCCAACGAAAACTTCTGGATTGGCCAGATGATATTCAAGAATTGGCAGATGCCTTACAGATTAATCGTTTTTCGGCTCTGGGGATATCAGGTGGCGGACCCTTTTTAATGGCATGTGCATATAAAATACCTGAAAGACTCGTCCATTGTGGCTCAGTATGCGGATTGGGTCCAGTTCATACGCCCTGGGAAATCGATGGCATGTCTATTGTCAATCGATTGGGGTTGACAATTTCCAAAAATGCGCCCTGGGCAGCATCATTGTTTGTTGGCAGTATTACACCTTTGATGCAGTTTTTTCCAGAATTGATACTGAATCTGATGTCCGGAAATGCGCCTGATTGCGATAAAAAAGCATTAAGAGAAAGCGAATTTTTGACTATTATGGTGAAGTCCGCTCAAGAAGCGTTTCGATCTGGATCTGTTGGCCTTTCTCAAGATTTAATCATTTATGGAAGTCATTGGGATTTTGACGTTGCAAACATACAAATACCTGTTAAAATCTGGCATGGCGAAAAGGATACTGTGGTGCCGATCATTTTTGCAAAATATTTCGAAACCTTTATTCCAAACTGTGAGGCTGTATATTACCCTGATGAAGGTCATATCTCAATTGTTCCCAATCATTTTTCAACTTTTATAGCGGCTTTAACAGAGCCTGAATCATAATTTACATTATGGAGGTATTTCTATGATTCGTAAAATGATTTTTATTGTTGTTTTTGTGATGTTTATACCATCAATGATCTTGTGCGATCAGAACATAGATCTTCGAAGAAATGCGGTTGTAAAAGCGGTTGATGCTGTCAGCCCCGCAGTTGTCAATATCAGTGCTGAGGAAGAAGTTCGCGCAAGACATCCCTTTTCATTTGGGAATCACTCTTTGTTTGATTCATTTTTTAGGGATTTTTTCGATCCTGGCTTGAGCAGAAAATATAAGAGAACCACATTAGGATCGGGTGTTATTATTGATGGCAAACGCGGATATATTTTAACAAATGAGCATGTCTTGCTCAGGACCGGCTCAATCAAGGTCATCTTAAAAGATGAAAGAGAATTTGAAGCCCATCTCATCGGTGCGGATCCAGATCATGATTTGGCAGTGCTTCAAATAGAATCCAAAGAACGACTGCCTGATATTTCTATGGGGAATTCAAGTGATATCATGATTGGCGAAACAGTCATTGCTATCGGCAATCCCTTTGGATTTGAGCATACAGTAACCCGCGGTGTTGTCAGTGCTTTAGACCGGACCATTCGTTCTGAAGATCGTATTTTTAGAAATTTTATTCAGACAGATGCCTCAATTAATCCAGGGAATAGCGGCGGCCCGCTTCTAAATATTAATGGAGAATTAATCGGCATCAATACTGCAATCTATGCCAAAGCCCAGGGGATTGGCTTTGCAATACCCATTAATAAAGCAAAAAGGGTCATCCAGGATTTAATTAAATTTGGTGAAGTTCAAAAAGCATGGATTGGCCTGTCTATTCAGAATATGGATGAACGCATTCGCAGTTATCTGGGACTCTATGGAGAACGTGGTGTTATTGTGACAGAGGTGATGCGTCGCAGCCCGGCGAGTAAATCTGGGATAAAAGAGGGTGATGTCATTCTTAAAATCGGAAAACAAGAAATTATGTCGGATAGTGATTATGAAGCGATTCTTAATGATATTACAGCAAATGAAGAAGTTTCCTTTGAAATATTCAGAGATGGCGATAAAAAAGCAATACGCATGAAAGCTTCAATTTTTCCGGAAGATCTTGCTGAAGAATTGTCTGCTACAATGTTGGGTATTCAGGTTGAAGAGATTTCCAAAAGCGCTAAAAAAAGGTATCGCATTACTGCCAATCATGGGGTGATGATTTCTAAAATCCATCGATCTTCCTATCTGGCGCGGATTGGTGCAGATGTTGGCGATGTTATTGTTCAGATTAATGAGGTTGTTATTAAAAATTATGGGGATTACCAAAAAGCGTTGATAAAATATCGAAATAAAACTTCGGTCTTGATGTTGATTCAACGTGGGTTTGATCAGTACTATGTTCGTGTACATTTGTAAGGGCGCATTCCCAAAAAGTCTTTCCTTTTATTAGGTATTTTTCTTAGACCTGTAAGGGCGTTACATATATAAATGGGCTACCTATTATCAATGTAGGGGCGAACATAAGGTTCGCTCCTACATTGGTTTCTAACAAAGGTTTGGTTTCGGTTTTTGCTTGAGGCCCCTAACTGGCAAATACGCTCTGTAGAAATTCGCAATGCTTCTATGAAAGAATAACAGTTTTATACCCATAAACCAGCGGCCCTGCAAAAAGAAACGCATCAATACGATCTAAAAGGCCGCCATGACCTGGAAGCAAATTGCCAGAATCTTTAATATCCGCTGTCCGCTTAAATGCAGACTCAAATAAATCTCCCAAAGGCGCAATGATACCAACAATAAGAGACAATCCTATCATTTGACCTGGTGTCATATTAATTTTCAACAATGTCGCAAATACGCAACATGTTAGTACGCATAACAATAATCCCCCCAAAAAACCCTCAATTGTTTTTTTGGGGCTGACAGCCTTGCATAATGCATGTTTTCCCAGCTTTTTTCCGACAAAATAGCCACCTGTATCACAGGCAAAAATCATCATGAATGTTAGATATATCCAGCAATGGCCTTTTTCCCATTGATGAATCAATAGCATGAATCCGATGAATCCTGGGATATATATGATTCCCATTGTTTGACGCACAACAATATCCAAAATATCGGGTTGATCATTAAATCGAAAAACAAGAATGCCGGATAACACTATTAAATTAAAAACAGGAATCATCCATAAGTATTCTAAAAATCTCAAATATACACACAAAACCCAGATAATCGTAACCGCAAAGCCTAAAAGGCAAGCTTCATGGGTTATTGAGCAATCTTTTAAGGCAATACCATAAAACTCATACAGGCAAATCAATGCTGCGATCAGTGCAAGAATAAAAAAGCTGATCGAACCATATACAATTAAAAAGAGTACAGGCAATGCAATCAGAGCGGTTTGCCAACGTTTAATTAGTTCTTTTTTCATGATTATTCCAATTTTTTAAGGTATTTCTAATATTAGTGAACATGCCGAACCAAAAGCAAAAATTATATTTTAAATCCAATTTCAGTTGAATTGATTCAAAAAGTCAAGTTTTTTATTTATGTATGATTAAGCATTTGCCTTTTGTTAAATCATTTGATAAAAAATATCTAAAAAATAACGTGACCTTAAAAAATTAAAACTTATGTTAACAAAACAAAAAAAATCGTTCAAAAGAAAGGTACTGCATCCGATTACGCGACTTATCATTGGCGGAGCACAGGAAAATACAATGCTGACTGCTGATTACCTTGATCATAATCAATGGCAGGTTGAGGTTTTATCCGGAATACAAACAGGCAGTGAGGGCAGTATTATTGATGAAGTGCGTAAGCGCAATATTTTGCTTTATTTGGAACCATTCCTTGTAAGAGAAATTCATCCATTGAAAGATATTATTGCACTGTTTCGTCTCATTCGGATGATGAAAAAGCGCGGGTATCATATTGTCCATACGCATAGTTCAAAGGCAGGTATTATAGGGCGATGGGCGGCGTGGTTTGCGGGGGTGCCAGTCATTGTTCATACTGTTCATGGGTGGGGACACCATGATCTTCAACATCCATTGGTGCGAAATTTTTATATTATTCTTGAAAAAATCACGCTCAAAATAACTGATCAATTAATTGCAGTATCCGGTAAGAACATTTCAAAGGGCATAAACGATGGTATTGGTCAATTTCATGATTATTCAGTTATTCGTAGCGGTATAGAACTCGACCGATTCGGACATCCGCAAATTGACCGGCAAACCATGCGAAATCAATTGGGGATACCATCAGATGCCATTATCATGGGTACTGTGATGCGATTGTCTCCTCAAAAGGCACCATTAGATTTTATTGAGGCAGCAACAATACTTGCTCAAAAACTCGAAAAGGTGTATTTTGTTTTGGTCGGTGATGGTCCCCTGTATGATGACGTTATAAAAAAAGCACAGGCAAACTCAATTGAACGTAACTTAATTATGACCGGCCTTCGAAGAGATATCCCTGAATTAATGAATTGTTTTGATATTTTTGTATTGTCTTCATTATGGGAGGGACTTCCGCGTGTGATTCCTCAGGCAATGGCAGCAGGGGTGCCGGTTATCGCTACAGCAATTGATGGCAGCGCTGAAATTATAACGTCTGAGCAGAATGGATTGCTCGTTCCGCCAAAAAGTCCTGAAAGCATTGCCAATGCAGTGATGCGGATTCTTAACAATCCACAATTGCAGCAAAACCTTATTCGTAAAGCATATGAAACAATTCATGAATATAGTGCAGAACATATGGTGGCACGTATTGATCATTTATATAACAAACTTATTAATAAAAAAATGTAAAGTGTTGATATGAATAAATCCCAATCTATTTTTATTTCTGGTCATAAGGGCATGGTTGGCTCTGCAATCAATAGAGAACTTCAAAATCAAGGCTTTTCAAATATTATTACGCGAGATCGAAAAGATCTTGATTTAATGAATAAAACAGATGTGTTTCAGTTTTTCAAAGAAAATAAACCCACATTCGTTATTAATGCCGCAGCCAAAGTGGGAGGCATTATTGCGAACAATACCTTTTGTGCAGATTTTATCTATGAAAACCTGGAAATACAAAATAATATTATCCATGCTGCACATGTGTATGATGTTGAAAAATTGCTGTTTTTAGGCAGTTCATGTATTTATCCAAAAGAATGCCCGCAGCCCATGAAGGAATCCTATTTGATGACCGGTCATTTAGAACCAACCAATGATGCCTATGCCATTGCCAAAATTGCTGGTATTATTATGTGTCATGCGTATTATCGTCAATATGGAAGAAATTTTTTGTCAATTATGCCCTGTAATCTTTATGGTCCAAATGACAATTTTGATCTGAAAACCTCTCATGTATTGCCTGCTTTAATCCGAAAATTTCACGAGGCCAAAATCCAACAAAAATCTACTGTTACCCTTTGGGGGACTGGAATTGCAAAGCGTGAATTTCTCCATGTAGATGATATGGCCAACGCTGCTGCGTTTATTTTGGAACATATCAATGCGGATGATCTTTATTCGCAAAATATTACACATCTGAATGTAGGTTCAGGGAAAGATATTTCCATAAAAGAACTTTCAGAAATGATTTCTAATATTGTTGGCTTCAAAGGACAAATTGTTTATGATACTGAAAAACCAGATGGCATGCTGGTTAAGCGTCTTGATGTTAACCGCTTGAATCAGTTAGGATGGCGCCATCGTATCAGTTTGTCAGAAGGGTTAACGCAAACATATAACTGGTATAAACAACAAGAAGGATAGACAGTGAAAACTGCATTAATTACAGGAATTACAGGTCAGGATGGTGCATATCTTGCAGATTTGCTCTTAAAAAAAGGGTACACTGTACATGGCATTAAGCGGCGATCGTCATCGTTTAATACGCATCGCGTGGATCATTTGTATCGAGATTTCCATGAAGCTGATGTGCGATTCTTTATGCACTATGGAGACCTGACAGATTCAACCAATTTAATTCGAATTATTCAGGAAGTCAAACCAGATGAAATATACAACCTGGCAGCGCAAAGTCATGTTCAGGTCTCTTTTGACACGCCTGAATATACTGCGAATGCGGATGCCTTAGGCACATTGCGCCTGTTGGAGGCAATCCGCATTCTTGGCATGGAACGTCGCACACGATTTTATCAGGCATCGACCAGCGAAATGTTTGGAAAGGTGCAAACTGTTCCGCAAAATGAATTGACACCATTTTATCCGCGAAGTCCCTATGGCGTGTCCAAGGTATATAGTTATTGGATTACTGTGAATTATCGTGAAGCTTATAACATGTTTACCTCAAATGGCATTCTGTTTAATCATGAAAGTCCGATACGCGGTGAAACCTTTGTGACAAGAAAAATATCTCGTGCAGTGGCCCGAATTGCACTGAATCTTCAAGATAAACTATACCTGGGTAATCTCAACAGTTTGCGGGATTGGGGACATGCAAAAGATTTTGTGTATGCCCAATGGCTTATTTTGCAACATGATACGCCTGATGATTTTGTTATTGCGACAGGTCAGCAATATTCTGTTAAAACCTTTTGTGAGCTGGCGTTTAAATATGCTGGAATCGAAATAGAATGGCAGGGGGAAGGGCTTTCTGAAAAAGGAATTATCTGTTCAACTGAAAAGCATATTGATCATATAAACCCTGGCGCTATTGTTGTTGAAATTGATCCAAGATATTTTCGCCCCACTGAAGTAGATACGCTTTTAGGCGATCCAGCCAAAGCGCGTAAAGAATTGGGATGGGAAGCCAGGATTCGTTTTGAAGATCTTGTTCGGGAAATGATTGATGCTGATATTGAAAAAGCGCGCATGGATTGTATGTGCAAACGTGAGGGCTATGAGATTATGGATTATGCAGATGCCTGATATCCAGGAACGTTTTGAAAATATCATGCGCATTTTTTTGATCGCACAAAAAAATAAGGTCGTGTAGAGACGCAGCATGCTGCGTCTCTAAAGTACATTTACCTCTAAACGAACAATATCATTAATGGGGTACTTTTTTTCAGAGTGTCCTCAGGCATTTTTTTTTGAAACATTTTTTGAAACATTTTTTTGAAGGAGAACAACGAATGAAATTATATAATCGTGTTCCTGTTTGGATATTAATCATCAGTGTGATGATATTCTTTCTAAGTAGCTGCATCACCCCGGCTAAAAATACAAAAACAAATCGTCGTAAAGCCGTTCCACGTCAGCCGGCTTCGCTGTATTATGATTTTGGTGATGTATTGATTCCAAAAGAGCTTAAAATTTTACAGAATCCATCATTTATATATAGAACCGGTGGTTATGCATGTGGGTTGATGATTCTCACCGGACACGTGGAATTGACCTCTCTTATCAATTTCTTTTCAAACAACATGGTAAAGGATAATTGGCGTCTTTTGAGTACTTTTAAATCCTCAAGGACATTATTATTGTTTCAAAAGGATAATCGCTGGTGCATTATCACGATTACTGAGGGCGGATTATTCAGTTCAACAGAAGTTGCCATTTGGGTCGCACCCACTGGTGGACAGGCAGGGGCAGGGGTTATGGGCCAACCGGATGGATTTTCTGAAGCGATCATTAATTAAATGAAATATTTAGAAAACAAAACAATTGTACTGGGTGTCAGTGGTGGTATTGCCTGTTATAAAAGTGTCGGATTGGTTCGTCAACTTCAAAAAGCAGGTGCTTCAGTCTTTGTTATTATGACAAGAAATGCGACACGATTTGTTGGTCCATTAACATTTGAAGCCATTTCAGGGCACCCTGTTTGTACTGAACTATTCGAAACCACACCCGAAACAAGTTTCCATCATATTCAATGGGCAGAAATGGCAGATGCGGTTATTGTTGCACCTGCAACTGCCAATGTATTGGCAAAAATTGCCAATGGCATTGCAGATGATGCCCTGACAACCTTCTTGCTTGCTGTGCAATCTCCCTTATTGCTTTGCCCATCAATGAATACACGTATGTGGCTTAACAAGGCAGTTCAAGAAAATATAAGAATAATCAAAGAGAGGGATATTGCAATTCTGTCACCTGATTCAGGTGAACTTGCTTGCGGGACCAGTGGAGCAGGACGTCAACCAGATGCCAATGTTATTGTTTCTTATGCGCACCGATTGCTTGCACCCAAAGATTTGTTGGGAAAAAAAATTCTTGTGACAGCCGGCCCGACTCTCGAATTTATTGACCCTGTTCGATTTATTAGTAATCCATCATCCGGAAAAATGGGTTATGCCATTGCAGAAGCTGCAATCTGCAGAGGGGCTGATGTGATCCTTGTTTCTGGGCCCACACATTTGGATATTCCAACAGGTGTGCATTTTATCGCTGTTCACACTGCTGATGAAATGGTGAACGCAGTTTTTGAACATGACGCCAATATGGATATTATTATTAAAGCCGCTGCTGTTGCGGATTATAAAGTTACCCAGCAATCGGAACAAAAAATAAAAAAACATGAACAATGCATGCAGATTGATTTGAAAAAGAATACAGATATTCTAAAAGAACTGGGGCGCAGAAAAAAAGACCAGTTTTTAGTGGGATTTGCAGCAGAAACGCAACATTTAGCCGATCATGCACGTCAAAAATTATCTGACAAAAATTTGGACATGATTGTCGCAAATCTAATTGGCTCAAAAGACAGTGGATTTCAAGCAGATACCAATCGCGTCGTGTTTTTTTTTCCAGATGGCAGACAACAGGATTTGCCACTTATGTCCAAAGACAGGATTGCACATTCAATTCTGAACGTGTGTCTTCGATAAAAAATCCGAAATTTCTGCTTTTTTTTTTATCTATTCCAAAGTACCTTTGTTAAGAGATGGACAGGTATGTTATGTAATTTTTTTAATAATGATCATAGTTTTTGCATAGACGATGAATGGGTGTATCCAAACTGATCCAAAACTTTGAAAATCTTAATAAAGAGGTCTTGTGTTAGACCGCCCGATTAGAGCTATCATATAATTAAGTCTGGATATACAGGTGAAACAAATGAATTGGAACGACGTTCTTCCATTCTTTTTTTACAACAAAATGGTCAAAAAAACCCATTAAAACATATTACGATAAAAAACACTGAATGATTAAAACTACGATTAAATATTTAATACTTTTTGGAACGATCTGTTTGGTTATATTTATTTGGTATGATTATAATAAATACATTTCTAAACAAGAAAGTTTGAATATTGCAATGGTGGGCCCTATATCAGGCTCAGGCGCAATCAAAGGACGATCTGTTTTAAAAGGCATCAATCTTTATCTTGATGCGCTGAACCAAAGAGGTGGAATCGACGGCAAAAAAGTGATCTTAACGATTTTTGATGATCAAAATGATAAAAATGAGGCGTATAAAAAAGCCCAAGAAATTGTTCAGCAAAATAAAGCCATTGCAATAATTGGTCACTGGTATAGTTCATGTTCAATTAATGCGGGGCAAATTTACAAAAAACATGGTATTCCTGCAATTACCCCTGGGGCAACAAATATCAAAGTCACAGATAGTGACTGGTATTTTCGCGCCTTATTCAACGACCGGTCACAAGGAAGATTCCTTGCAAATTATGCCAATAAGGTCCTGGGCCACAAAACCGCAGCCATTATTCATGAAGACCTGGCCTATGGCTCTTATCTTGCCGATATTTTCGAAAAAACAGCTAAAGAAATTGGCATGAGAATCATTTTTAAAGAAGAGTTCAAGGCCAAATGCGATAATTTGGACCAATCTTTAAAAGGCATTGTAAAACGTCTGGAGCGTAAAAAGAAGCGCAGGAAAAGCTGGAAGAATTGCATCATATTTATGTCATCACATGCAACCGAGGGGATTCAACTTGTCAAGGAAATGCGGGACTCAAAATTTGAAAACCCAATTATTGTTCCCGATTCTCTGTCTTCAAAATTATTTTCAAAGGGTTTTGACAAATATCCTGAAGAAAAAGCGTCTCCCGGCTTTTATACTGATGGCATTTATGCAACATCACCTTTGATTTTCGATACAGCCAACGAAAAAGCCCAATTATTTAAAAATGAGTATGAATTAAAATACAATGAAGAACCTGACTGGATCTCAGCTTTTGGGTACGATACTGCAATGATCGTCTGTGAGGCGCTTCGTAAATCGAATATCACTGGTACTCCGGAGACATTGACAGAAGATCGTAAAAAAGTTCGGGATTATTTGGCCGCATTAACCAATCCCAATGAGGCTATCGTGGGGGTTACTGGCTTTAATTATTTTGATCCAAAAGGTGACTGTCCAAAACCGATATCCATTGGTGTTTATAAATTTCAGAATTCTATATCTGCATTAACCCAACTTAAAACTGTGCCCAATGTTAATGAAATCAGCAATCTTGATGCTGCATTATCATCCGAACGTGTGTTACACGTTGATAACAAATATATGTATAAAACCAATGTTGTTTATACAGGCATAGAAATTTTAGAACTTTCTGAGCTCGACATGCATAAATTGACCTTTGAAATGGATTTTTTTATGTGGTTTCGATTTAAAGGAGACATTGCACCAGAAAATATCATATTCTCCAATGCAATAACGCCGATCCAATTAAAAAAACCGGTAACTGAAAAAATAATTGATGGCATTAACTATCGCGCCTATCGGGTAAGCGGTAAATTCAAAGCAGATTTTTTACCAGGAAGTTTTGCTTTTCGGCAGCATGTGCTGGGCATGTCATTCAGACATCGCGAATTGACACGTAATAATCTAATTTATGTCATTGATGTTTTGGGAATGGGCCTGACTCAGTCTGAATCCCTGACATCAAAATTAATTCGTTCAAAAATTTTACAGCCCAACCTGAACTGGGGAATTACAAATGTATGGTTTTTTCAAGATATTGAAAACAAGACTGCTCTTGGAAGTCCGGAATATCTGGATCCTTCTGGTGGCACACTGAAATACTCGCGATTTAACCTGGGAATTCGTATCGAAAAAAGTGAGTTCACCTTACGCGGTATTATTCCACGTTCGATCGTTTATGAAGTCTTGTTTATCAGCCTGGTGCTTTTAATTCTTTTTGCATTTATGACCAAATTCTTGTCATCAAACAAGTTCAAAACATATATCTGGTTTGTTTATGCCTTTTTTGCGTTGATGGTTGTTTTATCCAGTGAAATTGTTCTATTTGATTTTTTGGTCGATAAAACATCCAGCTACAATTTAAGATTGATTATTATGATTTTTGACGTACTGTGGTGGATCATTCCCGCATATTTGTTGAATCTTGCAGCAGAGCGTTTTTTATGGACCCCTCTTGAAGAACGAAGTGGTCGTTCGATTCCAAAAAATGCGCGACGATTTGTCGCTGCAGTCATTTATATACTGGCGATTTTTGGAATTGTTGCCTTTGTATTTAATCAAAAATTAACGAGCCTTCTGGCAACCTCTGGTATGTTTGCAATGATTGTAGGTCTTGCCATTCAAGTGAATATTTCTAATGTTTTTGCAGGAATTGCAATCAATCTGGATCGCCCATTTAGAACAGGGGATTGGGTCATTATTGGAAAATTTGAAGAAGGTGTTGTGACAGATATTACCTGGAGAGCCACACGATTGCGCACAAGAAATGGCTGTATCCTCAGCATTCCCAACAGTGAAGCCTCAGAAACAGCCATCCACAATTTTAGCTATCCTGATGATTCCTATTGGCAATATTTTACAGTTTACGTTGACCCAAGACATCCACCCTACCGGGTAAAAAAGATTCTATTGGATGCCGCATTATCAGTTAAGGCAGTATTGCGCGATCCGCCGCCATCAACACGCTATCTGGGATTGAACGAAGCCATGACATCATTAAGTAAACCCTGGGCTGCCAACTATTTAATATCTGTTTGTGTTCGGGATTATGGTAAAAAATTTCTTCATAATGAATCTGTATGGGAACGTGTGTATGAGCATTTGAACAATCAAGGTATCGAACCTATCCTTGAACGAAAGGAAATTCAAATTCAACAAAAGGCCGCCATATTACATCCAGAACCATCATTACACGATGCCGCTGATTTATTGATCAAACTTGATATTTTTAAACCGATCATTTTTGAAGCACGATCCTATATCAGTCAGCATATCAAAACACATGAATTAAAAGCAAATGAGAATATTACACAGGAAGGACAACCCCATTACGCATTATATGTTGTTGTTGAAGGTGTTGTCGGATTGTGGTGTTCAAACGAAGATGGAGAACTGGTAGAACTGGATCGTATTGGCGTGGGCTGTTATTTCGGAGAAATGAGCCTCTTTACTGGCGAATACGCCTATTATACAAGTATTACCGCTTCAAGCAGCATTATATATGAAATCAACAAAGTAGATATGGCACCTTTTGTTGTCGATCGACCTGATTATTGGGAATACCTCGCAAAAATCCTGGCTGATCGGTATATCCTTCGCGAAAGCAAAAAAGACGCGCATTTCGCAGACAAGGTTGATAAATCGATATTGACAGAAGAAATTCATGAATCCATTCAACAATTTTATCAGAATGGTGACACTGAATCAACTGATCAAATTCCTGACGATCACAATCAAATATTTGATGATCCCCAATATTGCGAATAAGGCATAATACTTGCAAATTTTTTCCCTCTATTAGACAAAAGTGTAAACTATTCTACGCTTTCCTGTTATAAAAGATGTAAAATAAACGCATTTTACTATTGGATAAAAAAAATAATGTTGATTATCCTTTACAAATCTGCTAGTTTTCAAATTCATTTTACATAAATTTGTCAGATAGATTCGAAATTATTAAAAGAATAATAATAAAATATTAAACTAATTTTTTGCAAATACCGAATGAACGCAACATGCAATTTATTTGGTAATCGCATAAATTAAAGGAGGATTTCTTATGATACACTGGTTTTTTAGAATTATTTTAATTGGCTTATTCACTATATCAACAGCCACAGCGGGTAGTCTTGATGCACCCGCCCCGCCGGACGATTCAAACAGTGCCATGCACACGCTGGAGCATATTAATAACATTTTATTAACAGGTACGCCAACAGAAATTACGCGGAATGCATTTGAGGAACCCAAATATGGCCCTATAGGACCTTCCGATTTTCCGGATCTTAATGAAATCTACAATAATACGCCCAAATATGATGATGATGCAGCAACAGTTGATGATGTCAGACCGGGTAAAGTTTTTTGGGGGCTGGGTAAAAATGACAATTGGGGGAAACTTATTGGGGGGTCTCAAGATAATGTAGAATCACGTGTATTGAAGACCGGACAAACAACTACACTTGATCGTTACGATGAATGGAATAGTAACAACTTACAAGATGATGCCCATTGGGCCGAAGAGGGATATGGCGTTGAAGCTTCAAATAAAGATGACAAGCGTTTCAAGGCGGAATTAAATAATGAAAACCAACAAGATAATGGCACTGTTACTGATCAAAAAACAGGCTTGATGTGGGTACAAAACCCTAAATGCTGGTCTTTCAGTCACTGTCATGAAAGTCCAATGACCTGGGAAGAAGCCTTCAATAAAATAAAAGCTTTGAACGATCTTCCCAAAGGATGCACTTCCTCAGCAGAGATAGCCTGCTACACTGATTGGCGACTGCCCAATATTAAAGAATTACAAAGCCTGATTGATTATGGCCACATTTCCCCTGCATTACCAGAAGGATATGATGCTGCTTTTGATAAAGATACAATAAATAATTACTATTACTGGTCCAGTACCACGAACCTGAATAATGCGTTTTCCAGTGCATGGGCTGTTTATATGGCAACAGGAATGGTCAATGGTCAGTCCAAGAGCAACCCTTGCCATGTCTGGCCGGTTCGTGGCGGTAAATAATAATTTCTCGATCAAATAAAATTTGGAGGTACATATGAAAAGCGCCATATCCGAAAGATGTCTCAAGATAGGGATGGTGATTGCTTTTTTATTATTAATTCCTTGCTTTCAAGCGTCCAGTGGCGCCGGCAATATTCACACTAAGGAAAAATTTGCCTGGTCTGAAAATACAGGCTGGATCAATATGGGATCTACGGAAACAAAGTTTCCAGTAGAAGTCCATGATTCATATTTGACCGGCTATGCATGGGGAGAAAATGTGGGATGGATCAAGCTGAATGCACCTGATGCGGCGGGTCCTTTCGACAATACCAGCAATTCAGACTGGGGCGTCAATATGGCCTCCAATGGTTCTTTAACCGGTTTTGCATGGAGTAAAACCTCGGGATGGATTAAATTCAACCCCGCACTTTCTGGTGATCCGGTTTGGCTTAATAAAACGACCGGTGTTTTCGAAGGCTATGCCTGGGGCGAAAATATCGGCTATATCCATTTTCAAGGAATGGCTGAAAATGGGGACAATTATACGATTACGACGCCTAGAATTTCAATTGATGATCCAGTTGTTGAAGAAGATGATGGAAGTGTCATATTTACAGTTACGATGAGTGCAAAAACCCTTAAAGATGTCATTATCAGCTATAAAACTATTGATGGAAGTGGTGATAAC
>Ga0272440_1001422_pt1 | contig 19553 bp, 17 predicted proteins | sample SSMMMBAug17_FD_192440 | JGI IMG/M metagenome (GOLD analysis project Ga0272440, IMG submission 192440) | Marine sediment archaeal communities from Little Sippewissett salt marsh, Falmouth, MA, United States - SSM-MMB-Aug17 | ecosystem: Environmental > Aquatic > Marine > Wetlands > Sediment ...
TTGCCCATTCCTTTGCATAATTAAATGATTCAAATTTTGAAGGTTTTACAAATTGATTTCCAGCTATTTTTTGCCCACAGGCTATTGTTAACATATATTCATGAGATGTAAGTAATTGCATAGCGGTCTCTCGCCATAATCTCCAGGGGCCTGGCCAATCAGGTGCAACATCATGAAAGGCTATCCAACCACCGTTTTTAACCAAAGGATAGACAAGTTCCAGTTCTTTAATAATATCAACATAATAATGGGAAGCATCAATAAAAACAAAGTCAAATATAGGTACTGTTGCTATTTCTTTTAAGACTTTATGCGATAAGCCCATTAGTGGTTTAATATAATTTTGCAAATTAAGCTTATGAATATTTCTATGCCAAATATCAAAAAAAGTGTTTCCTTTTTTTCGAGTACCTCCTTCAAAGTTCCCTATAAAAGTGTCAACAGAAATAACTACCTTTTCGGTTCCAACACAAGCAAAACCCATTGAACAAGCAGAGCGACCATAGCAAGAGCCTATTTCTAGAATAACTGCATTATCAGGTAAAGAATTGACTTTATCAAAAAGATATTTTTCTTGACCAGGTACGAGCCATCCTTCTATAGTATTAATATACTGAGCAACTTCATTATAATTATCATAAAAAGCTTTATGATTTGTAATAAGTATTGATCGAGTGTCTTGAATAGAGTAGTTATATATATCTGGAACTAATGATTTATAAACAGATTTGGAAAAAATATTTTCCAATATAAGGGAACAAAAAGTTTGAATATTTTTGATAGGTTTATATAAATTCTTAAGCAAATTCTCCAAATAATGTTTTCTCCAAACTATGAAGCTCAATAACTGAGCGGGGTCATTTATTGAATAAAGCCAAGATTTGTTTTCTTTTCGTTCTGTCAATACTTCATCAACAATTTTCATTTTTTCATTTAATAGCCAGGCTCCAGACACGTAAGCACCAAAATCTTTATTATTGGTATCTCCCAAAAAAAATGTGGCTGTAGAGAATAAAGATTCACTTACTTGATTATTATCCACTGAAAAGTAAATATAGCTACCATTAGAATTTTCTACTGCAATTTTTAACTCATTGATAAAATGTTCAACACTAAAAATATTCGTAAGGGCTACCTCAAGAAAAATGTTTTTTTCAATATTTTTGTGCCTTGAGCGTTTTATATCTTCAGAACTAAAATCGTTTTGATTAGAAAACTTCCCGTTTTTCCGAATACGAATTATTGTTAACAGTGGATTTTGATAATTCTTTGATAACTCAGAACTTTTTTTCACTTCGACTCTTTTAGATTTAATAAATTCAATTTCTTTTCGTAAAAATTCTGTTTCTTCTAAATCTGATCTTTGAATATCATCCTCAGTTGGCATAGGAAATAGAGACTGATTATGAAGGATATAATTACATATTATATCTAACTGCTTGTCATATCCTTTTTCTAATTGATAATCTCCTTTGATTCTAATATCAGGTATATAACTATTTTTTATTCCGTATGATTTAAAATAGCGACTTGATCTATATATAAAATAATAATATTTTCGATAGGCTGATCTCAGATATTCAATATTAAAATTTTTTGTCCGAATTTTAGATTCTTGAATAGATTTCATATAATCCAAAGGAGATTCAATTTTACCCACCATGTCCCATTTATAAAAAACAGTAGCAACATTACTGTAAGCATAAACTCCCCTTAACATTGATTCAACACCAAGAGTGCTTCCAAAAGTAATAACAGCATCTGCATACCAAATTATTTCATATGATTTTAGTCTTTCTTGTGGCATAATAATTCTAACATTATCATTTTCAATTGTTTTTGAAAGAGAAATAATTTTTTCTAAAAATGAACTATTTGTATAAGCCCTTCCAACTGTAGATGGATGCAAACGTATAACCAGGTAATATTCTTGATCTTTTGAGATATTAATAAAATCTTTTATTGCAGAGAGACATGAATCTCCAAATGTTCTTTTTACATCATATTTGTCTCTACCGTATTCCCAATCACTGGAAGGAAATAAAGTAACAATTGGAGCATCAAATGGAATTCTTAAAACCATACGAACATTTTTTTGAGATAAATCATCAAATAAATAATAACTCTGGATACTAATATCTTTTCCCTTTTCTCTATTGATTATATTTAACTTAACTTTTTCACATTGTTCCTTACTTAATGGTATATTTTTCCAGTAGTTTAGATTCTCAGTTCTACCTGCAGATTGGTGACCATGTCCATTATGACGAAACTCAAAAGAGCTATCAATCCGTCCCCTTTCATGAACAAGCACAGGAATATCTTTTTCTCTGGATAACTCAAAAAAAACTCTATAATATAAATGTTTAGAATTAAAACAAACAACATGGTCAGGATAGAATTGGGTTATTAGTTTTTGGAAAGCCCTCGTGATTAAAGCTCCATTTATTAAAGACTGTCTATAAGCATCAACTATATCATTATTAAAGAAGTCTATTTCACTTATACAAAAATGTCCACAAATACCCGCATGAATCCATTTATAGAGTTCTTTATTTTCAAATTTTGCCTTACCAAGCTCATTTTTTGGAATATTTTGGGCCCAGCTTTCACAATATTCATAATCGGAATTAGTTAATAAACTACCTAATTTGATGGTAGGTAGTTCAAAAAAAGATATCATGGATGAAAAAGTATTCATGCATTTTTTGCATATATCGGGATGAAAGCGTTCAGTAACAGGTGCTAGAAAACAATTTTTAAAAATACCATCACAACTAACAATGAGTACTTCAGCCCCCCTCATCTGAAGAGCATAAGCTATAATACAATCCAGACAATGATGAACAGTCCATAAGCCATAAGGTGCAAAAAATATTACTTTTTTCTTGTCGTTAATTTTATCATTCATTGTAAAAAATTCCTACATTTTATTAATATAACTTAAATATTTTTTTTGGTTAACCAGGTCATACATATATTTGTGGTTACCTTTTTTTTTTTGTATCAATATAAAAAGAATTCGTTGCAATATTATGTAAGTAAGCGCTTGTACAATATATCGTTTATCAATTTCGATAGGCGGATTAAACTTATTATACAATGCAACAAATTCAAGTATTTTTTTATGTTCAAAACTAACACATCTAAACGCTGAAAAAACAACATCAAAAATCGTATGAGAATACGTCGATGAATCGAAATCTAGAAAATAAATATTGTTGTTGTAAATAATCAGATTATTTTTATGCAAATCACTATGAATTATTTGTTTTTTTGTCTGTTTTAAAAAAGATATTAAATCATCAAGCATCGGTAGATAGCTAATATATCCATATTCCATTGCCTTTTCTCTAACATCAAATAGTCGATCAAAATGGTTGTCTAATCCTGTTATTTTTAACTCAAATAATTTTCTATGAAGCTTTGATAATCTTTTTGATAATGATTTTAAGTTAAATAATTTTTGTTCATTTTTTAAAAATTTATGAACACTAAAAAAAGTATCATTTCTATTGTTAATAAATAAATCTTGTTTAGAAGGTATCATTTGAGGAGAAAAATTGTTAGCTGAAGTCATCTGGTATATGGTTGAAAGCTCTTTAAAAAATTGCTTGCATAGATGGTTATGAACTTTTAGAATATATTCATCATTACTTGTTGTTATATGAAAAATATGACTATTTATTTTTTTAACATTCAACACTTTCATCAAATAATCATTTTCTATAATAACTTTCACATCATTAATTTTTAACATAATATTTGCGATATCCATAATAATATTTAAAGTTGTATCACAATTTATTTGTTTGCCCACTTAAACCCCTGGCTGTTTTGTTGAGAAAAATTAACTATCCTTTTCCTAAGATCATTAGATATGGGCGTATTATTAGCTATAGCAATATTTTCTTTCAATTGAGCTACAGATTTACAACCAAGGGCAACAGTTGAAATAAATGGGTTAGATAATACAAACTGTATGGCATTTTCACGAAGCTGCTGACGTTTTATATTAAAATATTTTATATAATTTTCAATCCAATTATTTCTAAAAATTAATTCTGTTTTATCAAGATAAATATTCCGAACATCATTTATATCGAACCTGGTGTTATTATCGTACTTTCCAGTTAAAAGACCTTGGTTTAATGAAGATTTAATTATTATACCTATTTTTTTTTCAAAACATTTTTTTATAAAAGTATCGAAACGTACATCAAACAAATTATATTTAACTTCTAACACGTCTATACTATTATGTAAAATAATATTTTCACCATCTTTAACATCTCGAATTGAAGCACCTATAAAACATACCTTACCATCCTTTTTTAATTTAGTTAGTTCTTCTACAGCAATATTAAAAGTAATTGAATCAAATTTGGGTATTGTTATTAAAAAAATATCAAGATACTCTTTTCGAAATATTTTTAAACTATTATTAATAGAATAATTGATATTTTTAGGTGATATATCAAACTTACCATCTTTTCTTTTACCACATTTCGTTGATACAATAAAAGATTTTGACAACGACTTTCTTAAGCTTTTAGCTATTATTAATTCACTATGTCCATAATAAGATGCAGTCTCACAAAAATTTATTCCTTTATCAATTGCATGTTCAATAATGGATAAAGATTCTTTTTCGTTATTGATTTCAAATAATTGCCAGCCTCCTATTCCAATTATACTCAATTTTAGATCTGTTTTTCCCATTTTTCTTTTTTGTAGCATAAACTTCTCACATAAAATAATGCAATTTTTAATAGTTACTAAACATTATAATCAAAAAAATGTCTTTTTGTTCCATCCACAAATGTATTTTCATTATTTGAGATAATGCAAGCATGACAATTTTTACATATTTCCATTCGCTTTCTCTCATTATTTGCGTGAATTGATCTAAATCGATTGAGTTTATCTGACATCCATATCTCTTCAATTGAGTTATTATTAATATTTCCCAATTTAAATTGATTATTATAGTCCATACAGCAAACAGTTACATCACCATTCCAAAAAATTGCTAACCTTTGCATTAAGTAAGTACATGGATTCAATGTGTAATTTTCGAACAAATCAGGATAAGCTGGCATATCATTTCGTAAATTATGAATTCTACTAATTATAATAACATCAGCTTCAGTAAAACGCTCTTTAATATCATTTTTTGTTTTTTTATAAATATCTACTTTATTTTCAAAAACCGAAGTTTTTAACCTGACCCATGGTCTTTTTTTCCCTTTTTGCTTTCTCATGTGTAATAAGCTTTGAATATTTTGTTCTACGCTGGAATAATTTTTTTTTTCGTACTTTTTATCATAGCTACTCTCATGATTATTATCAACAGAAAGAATGATAACATCTAATTCTGAATTTAATATTTTATAAATATTCTCTTCTGAAAGAAAAGTACTATTCGTAGTAAGCTGTATATCCATAATTCCTTTTTTTTTTGCATATGATATGCATTCAAAAAGTTTTGGGTTTAAAAAAGATTCTCCTCGAATCTGGAGCTTAATAGCGCATAAACCTTTTTCAATACCTTCATCAATAATTTTTTTAAATAAGTCATATTCCATAAGACCTAATGGTTCATTAATTAAACCATTTTGAAAGCAAAAATTACATTTTAAGTTACAAATTCCAGAAAGTTCAATATCTAAATGAAGAGGGAAACTTGTCAATAACTCATATGATTCTGTTTTTTTCCAGAGTTTTCTATACAATTTAAAATTATTTTCGGGAGAGTTATTGAAGATATTTTTCAAATTTTGTATTCTCATAGTATATTACTTTCTATCCATTTAATTCTTTCTAGAATTTCGTTACTATCAGCTTCTTTTCCAACAAATAATTGGTTAAGTTTAAATACTATTTTTTGAATCTTATCTGTATAGTTTGCCAATTCTTCATCCATCCATGGCCGCAAAACAAGATCGCATTTTTTTTCGTTCAAGAATTTCCTTGAATAGATTGCCCATTCTTCAATTGATTGAGGAGGTTTGAAATTATACTCTTTTAGAGCCCATTCGTATAAAGTAGTTTTAGGTAATGGTATATATTTTTTATAACTGCTAAATGGATAAGGTGAATCCAGGCTTGTTTTAGCCAACTTAGTTATCAACTCAATCGTTTCATGGACATCTTCAATTGTCTCACCTGGTAAAGCGGTTATAAAATTCCAATGTTTGTATATGTTATATTCTCCTAATTTACTATCAACTTCATCAACTTGCTCAAATGATATATTTTTATTTAATAATTTGAGCATTTTTTTTGAACCAGATTCTATACCAGCACCAATACAAAGAAAACCTGTTTTATGCAGAAGTTTATAAGTACTATCATCTAATGAACATAAGGAATCAACTCTACCTGTAGCTCTAAAATTTATTGAAATATTATTTTTTAATATTTGTTTACAAAAATTAAGAACTCTATCTTCTATCAGAAAAAAATGATCGTCAAGAATAGTTATGCTATCTGCATTGTATTTATTAACAAGTATTTTTATATCATGGATAATGTGATCAATATCATGGTAACGTATTTTTGAATTTATTCCACCTATAGTAGAATTGATACAAAAGGAACATTTGAAAGGGCATCCCCTGGAATACATCGCACTTAACCATTTTTCTCCTCCCAAATTCAGTTTTCTATAATAACTATCTATATCAAGTAGATTATATGGTAAATCAAATACCCCATTTAATGAAGTATAATTTTGTTTGTTCGTTAATATAAATTTTTCTTTAGTCTTAAAACCTATTCCTTTAATTTTTGATAAATCTGACCTTTCTCTTATAGCTTTAAGTAATAAGGGAAGAGTCTTCTCTCCTTCACCAACAACTACATAATCAACATATTGATATTTCAATGCTTCTTCAGGCTGAGCCATTATATGCTGGCCGCCCCATATAATTGGAATATTTGAGTATAGATTTTTTAATTCTTTTGTTAAATTTAATGCATCTTTAATAGCCATTACAGATACAACAGAAAGTCCTATTGCTATTGTAGAAGTATCAATATTGTTTTGGGCAAATGAAATAATTTTTTTATAACTGCTATCATTAACAATTCTTAATGAAAAATTATTTTTTATAAGTGAATGAGCTAAGAAAAGTCCTCCAATTGGAAATTCTGGCTCTCTTGTATAACTCGGCGGATATATTAATAAAAAGTCCATCATTTTACCTATATTTTACCTATATTTTACTATTTTAAATAATTGTCATATAAATCATTCTGACTTCCATGTAATTCTGTGGTTTTATGTGATTGATCTGTAACTTTTATCTTTTGAGCATTTCTATTGTATGGAGATAAGCAATCTTTGCATATAAAATTTTTCTTATGATTTCCAGTGGCAATGTTATCTATAAATTTTTTTCGTTCTTCACATAGCAGCAAATCCATTAAGTGGGAATCGTTTATATTTCCAAAACATAATTCACCGTTATAGTCCAAATAGCAAGATCTCAAATTTCCATTCCAACCAAACATGGCCATTTTTGATCCATTGTTACATTTTTCTTTATCTGGCTCTTTTTTTAAAGGTTTATAAAGAGATTTCTGTACTTTTTTGGGTAAAAAATTCATTTTAAGAGTTCCTCGCCATGTAGATATATTATACTGAACAAATTTAACATTAAAATTTTTAAAAATTTCTATTATTTCATCGGATACCTGAAATGAATCATCATTTAGGTGATACTGAATAAATTTTATATATACATCAATAGATTTATTTACTGACAAAAAGTATTTAATATTTTCCATGATAATTTCAAAAACTTTACCACCTTTAAATTTTTTATAATTTTCAGAGTTATTATCAAAACTTATTTCAACTCTATCCAGGCAATTTGACTCAACTATTTCATCTGCTTTTGAAGGTGTCAAAAATAAAGCATTTGTTGTTAGCTGCTGATAAAATTTTTTAGATTTACCATATTTTGCCATTTCTACGAAATCAGGATGTAACAAAGATTCTCCTATTCCTTGCAATCCTATTTTACGAAGCTTTAATTTAGACATATAGGCTTCATCTATTATTTTTTTAAACGTATTAAAGGACATATATCCTTTATCTTTAATTAAATCATGTCCATGTGGGCATATAATACATTTAATATTACAATGATTTGTAATTTCAATACTTATAAAATCTGGCAAATAAAAAGAATCATCTTTCATATTATTATATCCCTTCTTTAGATTTAATTTTTGATAATAATTGCATTTCAGGTCTATTAAAATCGTTATCATAAAAAAAATTTTTATCATCAAGATTCGTAGAAAAAGGAAAAACACAGTCACGACATGGATATAAGTCTTCATACAAACCATTTTTCATTTTATCCATTACAGATAAACGATTTTGAGAATTCCAAATGCTTTCAAAATCTCCATCATTGAGATCCCCGTATGTTTTTTCACTGTTAAAATCAAGGTAACAGTGACGAACATTTCCATTAAAATCAATTGAGCAGTATGACTGAAATAAAGGACAAATTATCTTCTTTACATGAACTCCATTTTTTTTCACTAATCCTTCAAAAGGAATTTTTCCACACCAGTCGCTGGCACAAAACGAATTAAAGGTAATTTTTCTATTGCCAAATTGTTTTGCAAATTTATTAAACTCAAGGGGATCATCTCCTTCTAGAGAAATCATGAAAACTTCAACTTCTATTGAAGGATAAGTATCAACTATTGAAATAACATTTTCTAGAACTTTATCATAGATGTTGATACATCTAATTCTTTCATAGTTTTCTTTTGTTTCTAAGCTAACAACAATTTTTTTTATCCCCGACTTGAATAATTTTTCTGACATTTTTGCATTCAACAATATCGCGTTTGTACAGATTGATGTAAACAAACCTTTTTGAGTGCAGTAAGATATAAAATCTGGCAATAAAGGATGTAATAGAGGTTCTCCAATTCCATGTAATTCTATAATAATATTCTTGTAAGCCTCGAAATATTTTATTATTTTTCTAAACAAAGAAGAATCCATATATCCTTTATCTCTAATCAAATTATGGCCATGTGGGCATATTAAACATTGATTATTACAATTATTTGTTATTTCGATAGAAACTGTTTTTAGCATTGCATTTTAATCCTCTTATATAGTAGCATTAGTTTTATATTTATAATTATAGTTTAATGTTTCCTTTGGTTGTTCTACGCAATGATCACATAAAGGTAAACAATTCCCCTTTTCAAGAATAATTGTTCTGTTTTCATTTACTTTTTTAGAATGCCATACTTCATGAATAGTTTGAGTATTTAAATCTCCTGTAAAATGCTGTTCATCCCTTGGGCATTGAGTTACTTTTCCATTCCAGGTTACTGACATTCGCAAAAATAGTTCTTTGCAAGGGTTTACTTTAAGAGGGGCCTGTCGTAAAATTTTAACATCTTTTATTAAAGGATCTCCTTTCATATGGAGCAATCCTGTATAGTTCCAATAAACATGATCGACAATCTGATTCCAGTAATCCATAAACTGTTTAAGTTCTTCCTCAGTATCATCACAAGAACTTGTACCAACTTGAATGAATAAATCACTTCCCATATTATTTCTTATCTTAACCATGTTATGCACATTTTTGACAATATTATCATAAAAATCATTGTTTCTCCAAAATTTGTATTTTTCAGGAGTAGCGCCTTGAAAGGAAACTTTTATTTTAGTCAGACCTGAATCAATTAAGCTTTTAATCATTTCATCATTAAGAAGTAAACCATTTGTAACTATTTGAGATTTTATACCAGCTTTACTTATAAAAGAAACCATTTCTGAAATTTTAGGATTCATTAATGGCTCGCCAAATTCTGCAAAATGTATCCCTAAAAATTGTTTTCTTCCTTTACATTCTTCTACTATTTTTTTGATAAGATCTAAAGACATGTGACCAACGCCCAATCCAGTTTTATCACGCTCTGGTACGTGTAGACGTCTTAAACACATTATACAAGTCATATTGCAATAAGCGCTTCCTTCTAACAACAATAATACAGGGAAATCAACAAGATTTTTCCTGATATCATCATAATATTCTTTTGTTTGATATAATTTTACTGGATCAATTTTTTGTTTCGCATTCATTGCCCATCCTTTCTGATAAAAATTTTAATTTAGAAAAATTTACAAAAAATATTGTTTTTTTTCCATTAATTTTTTTACTAATTGATATTCTTCTTCATAATCTATATCTATTGAATATGGCCATTTCAAAATATATCCAACAGTGTTTTTAGGATAGAAGTGCTTGTTTTTAAGAAAGTTTAATTTCTTAAAAAATGTTACTGAACCATTAGGATAATATTTTTTTTGCCTTTGATCTGTTCTTGTCGAGCCCGTCCAACTGCGTTTAATCATACCATTTTCCATATCTAAAGCCAGCTCTGGCGGAAAAGGGTATTCAGTAAGGCTTATTAACGCATCAGCATTTTTCTTTTTATATATTTCGTACGCATCCTTAATATGATTAGAATCTCTAAAAGGATTACATGCTGTTAATAAACAAATATCATTACAATCTTCCATTATATGACTATATTTTTCTATAAGATAAAGAATAACTTCCACCATTGTAGCAGAATCCGTTCCAAGTTCAGGTGGCCTCTTATTTAGAATTATGCCAGCATAATTTTCTAATTGAGAGATAATTATATTATCGTCTGTTGAAAATATTATTTGATCAAAAAGTTTAGATTTTTTAGCTTCTTCAAGAGGATACATAAATAAAAGTTTACCATCTATGCACAATCTATTTTTGCCAGGCAAGCGTTTTGACCCTTTTCGAGCGCCAATAATACATATTGTTTTATTATTAAGCAATTATATATCCTCCCATTGGATAAAATCGTGTTTTTTTATAATTTTATTTATTTTCCTTCCATTAATAATATCCCAATGTTCAACACCAATGCCTTTACGAGGGCGTCCAAAAATTATATTATCAAAGTTAATGATATCACCCGGCTTTAAATCCTTTGCAGCAACACAGGCAACTCTGTTTTGGCTTCTGTATTTTTCAGAAGATTTTAATATTGTTCTTTCTTTTTTTCCTAACGAATAGTATATATTTTCTACTGTTCTTATTACTTGTGGTAAATCTTCTATGCTAATAGACCAATTCCTTTCAGGCTCACAAATAAGCCTGTCTTTTGATACAGGTTTTTCTAATGTATTTGCTCCTATTGCAGTTGCAGCATATAACATTTCATATCCCTCATAATGATCAGCAAGGCCAATTGGTACATTAATAATCTCTTTTAACCTGGGTATAATTCTGAGGTCATGTTGGTCAGCTGAAGCAGGATGTCCTTGGGGATTATGATTAATAACAATATCATCAAGCCCACCTTCTCTTAAATGTTTTACTGCGAGTTCAATTTCATATTGATATGCAGAACCAGTGTCAAGAAAGACTGGTATTTTTTTTTGGGCGATGTAACGCAAAAGAGGATAATGCACAATGTCAGGTGATGCAATTTTAATTGCAGCTACGCCAATATCTATCAAAAAATCAACAGCTTTAAAGTCATGAGCTGTTGAGATAAATGGAACTTTTTTTTCATCACAGTACTTTTTTATCTGATGATGTTCTTCATACTTAAGCTCATATTTATCCATATGATCAATAAGTGAAGTTGTATATTGTGTTCCATTTATACAGTATGTCGTTGTAGCGGATGGATCAAAAACAATGGTTTCACGTTGAAAAGTCTCAGTTTTTATACAATGAGCACCAGCATCAATAGCCGCTTTAGTCAATTCAAGAGCAATATCTAAACTGCCTTCATGACATATTCCTAGCTCAGCAACGAAAAAAGGCACCTTTTCGTCTCCTATAACATAATCCCATATTTTTACTGTTTTCAAAATATTTCCTCACTTTTACTATTAGCAAATGAACGATTTATTCATTATGACAATCTATGAATTAAATGATGAGTTATTCTTATCCATTTAATGAAATCGTGTGGAGCAGCACTCCTTTTAACCTTATCCAATATTCATTTTTTGTATCCAATTATTGTAAACACGTTCCATATTTTCTATAAATATTTCGGAAAACCATTTGTCTATGCCAAAGTCAACTATGTTTATATCCATAAGTTCTTTAATTATCTTTAGTTCATGTTCAGCTGTTGCGATAGGCATAAAATTTTTTTCTAAATATAACAGTTCATAAATAGTTCGACCTCCAGCGCATATAACAAAATCACATCCTTGAAAATATGGAATTATATTTTTGGGATTTTTAATTAAATAAAACCCCTCATGCTCATCAACAATGTTTTTGATATTTTTTTCATTAGGATAACCTGGGCCAATAATAGCATAATATTTAGCTTTTATGTTGTCCAAATTTACTAATACTTTTATAACTTTTAACATAAGATCAGTTGGATCAGACCCACCAAAACTTAAAACAACTTTAAAAATCTTATCTTTAGAAAAAGGAGTCCCTTTTTCTATTAATGTGTTATCAAAAATAAAAAATTGTGGGCCTAAAAAATAATGAGTTTGATCTGTATTCGTTCTTTTTATTTTTTTTTCAGCTAAAATATTGCTATTGAGATAAATATTAGCTCCTGGATTTTGAAACCTGACATCATCAATAAAAAAAAAATTTATGCCTTGATTTTTTAATTTAAGAAACACTTCCATATCATTATTCATAGTTGGTAAATCAACAATAATGCAGTCAGGTTTGAATTCATAAGCAACTTTTAATATATAAGCCTTTTCATTTTGTTTAGGAAGAACTTTTACATTTTCTCCTGCCTGCTTTGCATAATTAGTTCCTTCTTTGTAGTTTCTCATTAAAAATAAGTGAGAACTATCAAATATTGATCTTAATTCTTTTGAAAGAATTAAGCATCTTGATATATGCCCGAACGATAGGTTTAATATTCGGCCCGCATCAACTCGAAACATTATTCTTTTGGGACGAGTCTCAAATGGAAGCGTTATCCATTCTTTTAATGGCTTCACTGATAGTAATTTTCCATGGTTTTTTTTCATCTTTACCAAACAATTTATTTATATGATTCCAATCATTTTTTGTATCTACTGTCATATTAAGATCTGGACGAGCTATATATCCAGTCGCATTTCTAAATATAACATTATATTGATTAATATTGTTTAAAACATGTAAGTTAATATGTTCTCTCTCTTCAGTAAGAAGAACTTTTTTATCTAAAGATGTTAAAAGATTATAAGAAAAAATGTCGGATGCTACACCATAAGGTAAATTTTTACAAAATACATAATCAGCATTATTTGTTTTGGATTCCTCTACCAGCCATTTTAAAATTTCAGGGCAGGTTAGGGGATTATCAGCAGTCACTCTAACTACAGTTTCAGCGGGAAATTTTTGTAAAGTTTGAATATATCGTTTTAAAACATCATTTTCGTCCCCTCTAATAACCAATATATGTTCTGATTTTCCCCATTCATGAACAATATCATCATAAGGGTTATTAGTTGTTGCAAGTATCACCTGATAATAATTTTCAGGTAAACATTCTTTTAACCTGCGAATTAAAAATACAAGCATAGGTATGCCAGACAGAGGATATATAGCTTTTCCTAATAATCTTTTCGAGTTATAACGACACTGTATAATAACATTAGTTTTATTGATGATTTTAATCATAAAGTTTAATAATTTCTAAAGTTGAATATTTTTTTTCTAATAGAAAAGAATATATTTCTTCTTGAAGGCGATATGGTACAATAACAACTTTGTTCGCAAGATTCATTTTTTGTGGAGGGTAGATTTTATTTGGGACACCACTGAAATATTTGTCCCATTTTAAGGAGTCCGAGTCAAAAATATATACTTTTCGTTCATTAAGCTCAGAAATCCAAGAAAAAATATTTGGCAGAGAACAGTTAACGCCATATAAACCAATTATATTTGATGGATCATGTAATAGTTGCTTAATTTTATTTATATTTATTTCTACAAGACTTGAGTAAGATTTCACCATGTCTTGATACTTTTCTAATTTATCATTAGCTATTGCAACATCATTAAATTTTTCATTATTTTTTTCGGCAAGAATATATAACCCAGAGGCTCGGGTTGATATCGAATCTAATACGTTTAAACCGTTTTTTTTTAATAAATTTATGAGGGAATCAGGAGTGAAATAGTTGAAATGTTGCATGTTTAATAAACCTATATTTCCGTCTCGAAGAGCAAAAAATTCGTTAGGCACTGAAAGTAAGAGTTTTCCTTTTTTTGATAGTAGTTCATAAACAATTGAAAGAAAAGAGTTAACGTCTTCCACATGTTCCAATACAAATAAGCAGATTATTAAATCAAAATCAGATTTATCAACTATTTCTCTTGATAAGCAACCACGCCTCACATCGACTTTTTCCCCTTTTTCATCTTTATAAGGTTCAATGTTCCCTGGTTCTATGCCAATGACTGTTTTCGTACCCATTAATTCAAACCGATGTAATAAATATCCAGATTGACAGCCAATTTCAAGCACACTGTCGGGGATACAGTTGTGAAGCAGTTTATTATAATTATCAAAAAAATCTTTTGTTAGTTTAATTGAATAATTAGAGTTTTGTCCATGAGTTGTTCCGGGAATTGAAGTAGGTGAACTGTAAAACATTTGTGCAATTTTTTTCAATTGCTCATTTACAACAAGCCCAATGAAACCACAATTGAGACATAAATACATAGAAACATCCATCTGTTTAGGATGAAGATTTTTTTTTAAGTATTCATTTTCAGGTCCATACCAAAAAAAACAATTCTCTTTTTTAAAAAAAATATTTACTTTATTCGATCCACATACTCTACAATTACTATTTAGCATTTTTCTATACTTTCTAATTTAAAATTCTATAATAAATAACATCCATAACTCCCATGAATTGCTATCACAACAAACCATGAAAGTTTTAATATCCCTCATCCCTCAATATAAGAAGGTTCTATCGGCTGAAAAGAAGAAACATCATCCAACAGCCTCTTACCTAATATCGATTCTATATCATTAGGAGAAATTATTGTCTTTGGTCTACAGAAAAGGAAATCATCCTCTTTTAAAATTTTTCCTTTTGGTAAATTTTTTGCTGCAAATACCCCCCTACGATAATCATCACTAAACAGTCTGTCAGCTTTGTGAAATATAGAACGAGATATTCCCCGCATTTGTGTAAATAATAAAATTTTTTCAATAAGTTTTTTTAAGTCATCTGGCTCCACAGAATGAAAATGATCACCTGTTTTTTGAGAAGAATCTAAAGTAAAATGTGTTTCTATTGTTGATGCTCCTAAAATTGCTGCTAATAAACATGCATCAGTACCCGGATAATGATCAGAATATCCCGTTGGCATATCAAATATTTTTTTTAACAAAAAAATTATTTCTAAATTTAGATGCTGTGCTTCTGGAGGATACATAGACACACAATGCAAAAGTATTATAGGGCCGCTTTTATTAAGTTTTAAAAAATTCAAGGTATTTGAAATTTCATCAAGTGTTGCCATTCCTGTTGATAAATAAATTTTTTTCTGAGTTTGAGCAATATATTTTAATAAATGAAAATTTGTGCAGTCCATAGAAGCAACTTTGTAAGAAGACACACCTATTTTTTCCAACAGCTCAACCGCCCACGGACTAAATGGGGTTGAAATAAACTCTATTCCTGCATCCATAGCAGTATTATATAAATCTAAGTGTTGTTCATAATTCATTTCACCTTTTTGAATCAGATTATAGTGAGGGCTGTTGGGTAAGGCGATGTCTTTAGCTCTGAATGTCTGAAACTTTACTGCATTAGCATTTGATAGAGCAGCTGCTTTTATCATTTTTTTAGCTTGCTCAATATCACCATCATGATTAAATCCTATTTCAGCTATTATTTCAACCATCTCGTGCTCCTTTATTATTGTAAAAAATAATATTTTAATATTATTGAAATATTAAATAGTTAAAAGTTTTTCTTCGGCTTTTAAAAAATCAAGATTTATATCTTCTTTAGGAACAATTCCTTCTATAATCACTGGATAATCTGAAATAAATTTTCTCGTTCTTTTACTTGGTGAAAGGCCTAAAACAGAAAATAATGCATGATATGGATTATACCCCTCAAACCCTCGTTCTATGTAAGGATCTTTTTTACAATAAAAGGTCGAATATGAATAATGCACTTCTATGAGTTTTGAAGCCAAAAGAGATTCATTAATAAAATCATCTAAATTATAGTTAAAATCTTTTACATGGGCAATATCAAGGCAAAACATAAATTCAGGGCAGTCTGCAAATATCTCCAAAAGCCCATTAATTGACCCTCCCCATAAATTATCAAATCCATTATTTTCAATACATATTTTTTTATTTTGAAAAGCTGATAATAATTTATCTTTTCTATTTTTACGATTATTTCTCAAGTGATGTGCATGCAATATAAGGATATCGCTTTGAAGTTCATCCATAATATTTGATAAAATAACAAGTTTTGTTTCTATATCAGAATCATCCAAAAAATGTTCATTACTATTTCCAATGTGAACACTTTTATAGTTAAGTTTTGAATACTTTTTGTAAAATGAATTAGAAAATTGTTTTTCAAATGATATAGTTGAAGGATCTAAAAAAATTTCTAGACCTGATAATGTTGTATATTTTGATGATATTAAATCAAACTTTCTCATTACGTCTTGAGCTGTTCCATGTAAAAGTCTTCTGTTTTGTTTATCAAACCAAAACCATACTGTATTCATAGCGATACAAATTGACATAACGATTGATCCTTTTTTTCACAGTGAAATAACAATAAAAATATACTTCTCTGGTCCTTCAAATCCTTCCCAACGTTGAAGATTACTTTTCAATGTGGCATAATGATTTTTATACTGCTCACCAAAATCTTTGTAACTTTTTAATTGAACTTTTGCCCCAAGTTGGGTATAAATTTTTTTATAATTATGAGATATAATATTTGATTTGAATGTTCTTTTCTCTTTCAGTTCTTTTGTTGTATTATCTTCATCATATTCTATATGAATAATGTATTTTTTACAAACTCTCATCATTTCTTTAAAAGCCAAATGGATTTTTGAAGGATGTATATTCATAAAGACTCCCAAAGAAAAACCAATATCAAAGGCATCATCTTTAAAAGGTATATGACAGTTATCCCCATTAACAATTGGGATATTAAAAGGTTTGACATAAGACTTAACATTTTCTAACTGCGTAATGCTAAAATCTAAACCACCAACACGAACATTTGGAAAATCTGCTTTCACTCGCTTTATATTCCATCCAAAACCGCAACCTGCTTCAAAAAAACTGCTAAACTCAGTTTTTTTTAAAAAATTTATAAGCATATTTTGAAAAAAAATTTCTCTATCTAAGTATCCGGAATGGAGTATTTCATCCATATAAACTTGACCTCTATCTTTCCAGTAATTCTTCTGATCTTTAAGTTTTGGTAATTGAATTGAAAAGTATTTATATAAAAAAAGTTGAAAGTAATATTTAATCTTAAATAACTCAATACCTAAAAACGTCTTCCAGTACTTACTAGATTTTATTTTAGATTTCATTTTTAACTCTCTTATAAATTAATGAATGACCATAACAAGAAAATATTAATCACTTGCATGTCCTTCAAATGTTTTTTTATAATCATAATTGTAATTTGTTCTATGATCCCCTTCAAATTCAACAGGCATTTTTATTTTTTTTGCACCGTGATGACATTTTTTACAAACAATGCTTTCTTTCTTTCGACCACTTAAATGGAGCTGACGTTGCTTACCTTGAAGTATTGTCCATGCTTGTTTAACAGAATAATCTTTTACATTTCCTAATATTTCTTCCATTTGAAAATCAGAAGGACATTTGAGATAATTACCTCGGCTTGTTATACAAATTCTTTGCCATAGCCTGGGACAAACGAATTGATCATCGGGAACAAGTATGTTTTCTTTAAAATTCATATCAGGATTATATGCAACTCTATCTACTATACTTTTCATTAAAAGAATATATTCATCAGGATTATCTTTAATAGCCGACCAAATAGTTTGTACATTTAAAATTGTATCTGCATTTAATTCATCTCTTACTTTGCGAAGAATTTTTAGTTTTTTCAAAGATTCTTCATACTTTAATGGTGTTCTTATTTCTTCATATGTTTTCTCAAGCCCATCAAAACTCATTGTTATCCAGTCTACGCCTGAAGAAATTAGACCATATGCTAATTTTTCAGTAATTAAACCACCATTTGTGTTTATCCATACCTCTTTTATATTATTCTCCTTAGCATAATGAACCATTTGTACTATATCTGGATGTAGTAAAGGTTCTCCTCGCATACTAAACTTAAGAGTAAATAAGCCTTCACGCCCGCATTCTGAAATTATTTTTTTGTATACATCCAGGGGCATAAAGTCATTTTCTTTTATATTTACATATTGTCTAAAGCAATGTTTGCATTTTATTTGGCACCTACTGCTAACTTCAATATCAATATTCAAAGGAAAATTTGGAACTATCCTTCTTGGATAATACTTCCATTGAATTCTGTTCATAATATAAGAAAATATTTTTCCTTTACTTCTTAAATATTCATTTTTTAAAGACTCCCAATAAGTTTCGCAGCTAAATTGTGCAAGTGTTTCGGATTTTTTCATAAAAACTCCATATTATTAATTATTTATTAAAATTGTTTGAGGAATGGCCACAAATTTTGGATCATTTATTTTTGATAAGGATTCAATAATTAATTCTTTTATAACTGATTTCAGTCTCTCAATAATTGATTCTTCAGTATCATCAATTTTAACAGGTATCTTTATCTGAAAAATAATATCGCCTGTATCTATTCCTTCATCTATATAATGCATTGTTAAACCAGTTAGTTTATCTTTATTTTTTAACACTAGTTTTGTCGGAGATGCACCTCTATATTTTGGAAGTAGTGAAGCATGAATATTTATGCATCCAAATTTTGGAGCAGTTATTATTGATTTGGGAAATATTTTCATAAAAGCATGCGATACAAGCAAGTCTACTTCATTTTCCTTTATTTTTTTTTCTAATATACCAAAAGATAATTTTTTTTGTGATATTGTTTTATATCCAAACATCAAAGAATGATTATATACTACATTTTTCCAAATATCAGTAGTTTCAGGGTCAAACTGTGTAACTACAAATGAAATATCAATATTTTGAAGACAATGAAAAATTTTCAAAACTTCAAGCCCAACCCCCCAATTTAATAGTAAAGCTATTTTCATAGTTAATATTTTCGTTGAATAATTTCCCAAATATCAACATTAGGATCAGTTTCTGATCCATGTCTACAATCTGCACAAGAATTAATTTCCATTCTGCGACCTGATGAATGAATGTCTCTAACTTTCTTCATTAAATCACTATGCCACATTTGATAAATAGAAAAATCTTTCAAATTTCCTAAATGAATATCATCAGCATTCCAACCTGTACAGCATTGAGCT
>Ga0272440_1001423_pt1 | contig 19528 bp, 6 predicted proteins | sample SSMMMBAug17_FD_192440 | JGI IMG/M metagenome (GOLD analysis project Ga0272440, IMG submission 192440) | Marine sediment archaeal communities from Little Sippewissett salt marsh, Falmouth, MA, United States - SSM-MMB-Aug17 | ecosystem: Environmental > Aquatic > Marine > Wetlands > Sediment ...
GTTCACGTGTACGAGCACGAGCACGATTTACGTTCACGTGTACGAGCACGAGCACGAGCACGATTTACGTTCACGTGTACGAGCACGAGCACGATTTACGTTCACGTGTACGAGCACGAGCACGATTCACGTTCACGTGTACGAGCACGAGCACGATTCACGTGTACGAGCACGAGCACGAGCTCGATTTACGTGTACGAGCACGAGCACGATTTACGTTCACGTGTACGAGCACGATTTACGTTCACTTGTACGAACACGAGCACGATTTACGTTCACGTTTATATGAAAGTATATAAATTTAAAATAAATTCAATATATTAAAAAATTATAACTTTCATGCTTTGTTGTGCCTCAAGGCATGGAAGTTTATAAAAGAGCTTTTATAAATTGTTCAGGAACGAATTCCTGCAGATCATCTATTTGTTCACCAATACCTAAATATCGAATCGGCACATTTATTTCATTTGAGATACTTATAACAATTCCTCCTTTTGCAGTGCCATCAACTTTTGTAAGAATAAGCCCTGTTATTCCAAGAGCATCATTAAAAAGATTTGCCTGTGAAATTGCATTTTGACCTGTTGTTGCATCTAAGATTAAAAAAATGTCATGTGGTGCATCATAGATTTTTTTAGCTATTGTTCTTTTAATCTTTTTTAACTCTTCCATTAAATTTTTCTTTGTGTGAAGACGTCCCGCAGTATCAACCAAAACAATATCAGCATTTCTGGCAATAGCAGCTCCAACAGCATCAAAAGCAACAGCAGCAGGATCAGCATTATCTCTATGTTTAACAATTTCTACATCAGCTTTCTGAGCCCAAATATCTAATTGTTCTACTGCAGCCGCTCTAAATGTATCAGAAGCAGCAATAATAACTTTTTTACCCATATTATTATATTTTGCTGCTAATTTACCAATTGTTGTAGTTTTACCGACACCATTTACACCTATTACTAAAATAATATGTGGTTTAGAAAAGTTTTGAATAAAATCTTTTTCTGTACTTGTTAATAAATCAATTAGCTTTGTTTCTAAAAATTTATTTAATTGTTCTTCGTTTATGATAATTTTCTTTTTAACCTGCTCTGAAACTTCATCCATAATATCCATAACTGTTTTTACACCAATGTCTGATGTAATAAGAATTTCTTCTAATTCTTCAAGTAAATCATCATCTAATTTCTTTTTAATTGAAAAAAGCCCGCTTAATCTGGTTCTCATTTTTTGACGTGATTTTAAAAGCCTTTGTTTTAAACGTTTGAAACGACCTTTTTTTTCGGTTTGATCTGCTTCTGTTATTGAATCATCTTCATTAGTTGAAAAATTTTCTGAAGTTTCATTGATTTCATTTTCAGCTGTGTTTTGGGTTAATTCAGATAATTCTTTTACTTTGTCAGGGTTATTTTTTTGTTCTTCATTAGATAAATCAGATGAATTATCTTGAATTATTTCATTTTTTACTTTTTTATTTTTTTTTATCTTTTTTTTATTTTTTTTCCACTTAAATGCCATGTTTTGCCTTTCACCAATTATAATCCTATTATAATCCTATTATAATCCTGGTTTGGTTTTTCTAATTTTTTGTGGACTGACAGGGACAAACACAGACTTATACTTTAAAAGTCTGCAGCCTTTCAATTTGTTCAAGTAAAATATAATATTTATTAGAAAAATAATAAAAAATCAATTAAAAACATTAGAAATTTTTAGATTTTATTGTATGTTTTAAATCATCATGATATTAATTAGTTTTTTAACAAAAAATTTTTTTCAAGATTACTATAATAATCCAGCTTTGGTTTTTCCAATCATGTGAAGTGTAAGTCTGTATGTGTCAGTGTAAGTCCACACGAAATATTATATTTGTCCATATCAGTAAACACGATGTTCAAAAAAACAAAATTGAATTATTATAATTAAATAAAATCATGGAGGCATAAAATATGAAAAGAACTGTTTTAATTATTATTTTTTTTATAATATCAGAAGTATGGGCACAAGAATATTTTCCAAAAGCCAATTGGAAAGCACAGCCAGATCCTTATGCAAGTTCTATGACTGAAGTATGCGGCACGTTATCATTATTTGCAGGACAGTCCCCGAAGAGTCTTAATTATTATTTGGATTCAAATACTTTAACTGCTGAAATATTTAGTGCAATGTATGAAACACTAATACAGATGAATGGCACAAATCTTGAGTATGAGCCTTATATTGCTAAAAAATGGTCTATTTCTAAAGACAAATTGACTTTTATTTTTGAAATTGATCCTGATGCTAAATGGAGTGATGGCAAGCCAATAACAGCAAATGATGTTAAATGGACTTTTGATGCAATTCTTAATCCAAATAACTTGACTGGTGTTCATAAAGTATCACTTGAACGATTTAAAACTCCTGAAATTTTAGATAATCTAACAATTAAATTTACTGCAAAAGAGGTGCATTGGGTTAATTTAGGAGCTTGTGGAACTTTTCATATTCTGCCAAAGCATGTTTATGAAAATAAAGATTTTAACAAAATTAATTTTGAACTTCCTGTTGTTTCTGGTTTATATAAATTTGGGCAGTTAAAAGAAGGTCTTTTTTTGACAATTGAGAGAAGAAATGATTGGTGGAAAAAAAACGATGTAAGGCAGCAAGGAATTGGAAATTTTCAAACATTAAAATTTATGTTTTTTGCTGAAAGAGAAAATGCTTTTGAAGCTTTTAAAAAAGGTCTTATTGATTTATTTCCTATTTATACATCACGAATTTGGATTAATGAAACAAGCGGGGAAAAATTTGATAACAATTGGATTATAAAACAAAAAATTTTTAATAAAAGACCTGTTGGATTTCAAGGCTTTGCAATGAATATGAGAAAGCCTCCTTTTGATGATATAAATGTTAGAATTGCAATGAATATGCTTATTGATAGAAAAAAGATGAATAAAACCCTTATGTTTAATCAGTATTTTCTTCACAGGTCATATTATGAAGATTTATATGATAATAAAAATAAAAATTCAAATCCTGAAGTTGTTTTTGATAAAGAAGCTGCCAGAAAATTATTGGACAATGCCAGATGGAAAGTTAATCCTGAAACCGGAATAAGAGAAAAAAATAATGAAAAATTATCTTTTAAATTTCTTACCAGAGCTTCTTCAACTGATAAATTTCTTGCAATATATGCCCAAGACCTCAAAGATGCTGGTATTGAAATGACAATTGATAAAAAAGATTGGGCTGCATGGGCAAAAGATATGGATTCTTTTAATTTTCAAGTTACATGGGCTGCATGGAGTGCAGGTATATTTAAAAATCCAGAAGGTATGTGGGCTTCAAAAGAAGCTGAGAGACAGGGAGGAAATAATATTACTGGTTTTAAAAATAAAGAAGTTGATAAACTTATTGAAAAACAAAAAAGTATTTTTGATGTGAGTATTCGTCATGATATCTGTAGAAAAATTGATAAAATTATATATGAATCATACCCTTATGTTCTTCTTTGGAATATTAATTATACCCGCCTTCTTTATTGGAATAAATTTGGAACTCCAAAGCGTGTTTTATCAAAATATGGGGATGAAAGTTCAGCATATTGGTATTGGTGGTTAGACAGGGATTCAGAAGATGATTTAAATGACGCAATCAAGAATAAAAGAAGATTACCACCTAAAAGCGAAATCATAAATCTTGAATAATTAGTGTTTAACGAAAAATGAATTTTTCGTCAAGAACAAGGAAAATTATTATTTGTAATATCAGATAGTTGAAAGAATGAATTAATACAATTATTTGTTCTTTGAACTAATTCAATACAAATTATTAAAGCAAAAATGCTATTTGATAAATGCAATATTTTCAATTAGTTAAATTATCAAAATCTATGTTGGTAGTGCCATTTATAATTATAATTAAATAATTATTGACATTATATGATTTTTGTATATTAACTCAATAGTTGTAACTTTTCGAGACAAAAATTTCTAATAATTTCATAGTAACGATAATTATAGTTTTTTTGGCATAGCGTGCCAACTTTTGTGCCAAAAAATTATAAAAAATTAGCTCTCGTAAGAAATTTTGCTGAAATTATTGGATAATTTAACGAATAAAATTTACGACTCTCGAGTATATTAATGTAGTGTCTATCGTTGTACGTCAACGCCTGAGTATCAACAGGATTTTGAGTTAAGGTGATTTCCGGAAAAGAATTTACCAAGATCAAATTCCCCCCTTGAGGGGGGTAGGGGGGGGTTTTTGAGTTTGTACCATTAATACGCCCCCCCTACCCCTCAAGGTAATGCTGTTGAATTAAGGATAAATATTGGAATATTAATAAGATAGTGAGAAGTTTCGGTTGAATTCCCCCCTTGAGGTGGGTTAGGGGGGTGTTCGTATTAATGGTACAAACTCAAAAACACCCTAACCCCCCTCAAGGGGGGAATTCGATCTTGGTAAATTCTTTTCCGGAAATCACCTTAAAAGTGAATCAGAATATTTTTGTCAAATAATATTGAACTAGCCGATTAAGTTCACTCAATCAACTATACCTTATGAAAGGACAAACAATGCAAAACCAGTCACTCTATGTCAAAATTTATTGGATAATGATGGTTTCTTTATTATTAATTTCATTGGTTCACGTCCATGCTGCTAGATGGACATACTATGACATTAACGATAACCAGATCAGTGAAGATGCTACGCCTGAAGAAATAACAAATGAAGCTGTTACGCGCTCCAGAGAATCAGAAGAGCAATATGCACTGTTCATTGAACATAATTTTTCAGCTACAATACCTGGTGGTTACCTGTCGAATATCGCTAATGTCTCACCGATTGTTGGTAAACATTGGATTGATAAAAACGCTGATGTCTCTTGTAACGTAGATGGCATTATTCCTGATCCTAACAATCTTCAAAAACGATATGTTGCCAGAGGATATTCAGCAGAAGGGGCACCCAATTCTACTTCAAATGCAGGCAATGCAAATGCTCTCATATTTAATGGTGAAAATACTTATCTTAAAACACCTCCTATTGGTATTTCAAATCCTCAATTCATGAGTTTTGAATTTTGGGTAAAACGCTACAGAATTGGCTCGAAAGAAGTCATTATCAAGCATAACAATCTTGAAATTGGCTTTGACCAGAATGATTATGCTTATTTTCATGTGAATGCAGGAAATGTTACAACAGATCAAAAGACATATACTGGATGGCATTTATGGAAATTTGTTTATGAACGTTACACAAGAAATCTCATTGATACCAGTGCTGAGGGGGTTAGACTTTACATCTACAGAGATAACGTTGAACTATCTATAATAGTTATAGAACCTGATTGTGATTCAAATGAAGTGCAATATACAGTAAATGTTCCTACTAAAGGATGTTACCTCATTGATAAAGAATCAATTATTGGCGAAGATGATGAGGAAAATAATGGTGAATGGTATCGTTGCCGGGCGAACTGGGAAACCGGTTATGAAGCGTATGCAGATGAACATGGCTCTGGTTTTCCACTGAATTTGTGTGCGGAAATTGAAGGTAATTACTGTGATCAGTGTTACGTGAGAGGCAACTGGGTATTTGATGTCGCAAGCTGCAAATCCGAATGGGGGGAAGAAGGTCTTCGTTATATTACTGATATACAAAATGAAACATTTCATTTATACAACAGTTTTTCAGCCGAAGACATGATGAGTTACAGGGATCGTGAAGAAACGCGAACAAAGATTGTAAATACTTGTACATCAATACCTGAGTATAATCAAAATTTTGGCTTGACATTTGGCGCAAATGATCAAGAAAATATACATTATTTTAAAGGGATATTAAAAAATGTTGTTTTAAAAGTTAATCAGAATATTATTGGACAATGGTATTTAAACGATGGTGGTGATTCCCAGATTGCAAGAAATAATTCAGCATCCGGACAGGATGCGACTCTTTACAATTTTATCACTCCTGCGTGTTGGTATTCTAATGAATATCTGAGTGAATATCATTCCTTTAGTTCAATTAGGCCCCGTCAAGAAGATATACAGTTTAGAATGACGAAGCCCGCTAAAATTGTTTATGAGTGGAGTATTCAATATCCAGTAACTATCAGGACTGATGGTTCTGATGATCTTGTATCAATTGAAATTATCGATGATGAAACGCAACAGGGTAACACAGGACCGGGTACTTTCTGGTATCATGAAAATACAAAAATGTTCATTAGAGCTAGAGATAGCGAATGTTTAGAACTTTCTGGTTATCGTGATGACAAAATAGATCCCAATAACACAATTAATGCTTATGAAAAATATATCGAACATTTGGACGAATCACAGGATATCATTTGGATTTATTCCGAGTATATTTTCATGGAAACAACTGTTTTGGGCACACCTGTCATGCTGTCATCTGTTCCATTTGATATTCGAGGCCAACTGGATTTATACAACAAGCCTTTGTTTATTAATGATAATATTGATGAAAGAGGAATGTTTTATTGGAATGATATGGAAAAAAAAGTGTATCCCCTTAGGGGTGGGGAAACTTTTGATTTAAAATATCAATTAAACGATGCAATATGTGCCGAGAATAATATTATTGTTCGGGTCACCACACAATGGCCTGAAACACCGCATATTATTCATATTGCCAATACACCATCGGTCATCCTTGATCCTTCAATGGACGATGAAATTGCATTTATGTCACTCAAGCATGTGGAAAATGACGCTAATGTTACCGGGGATCAGTTTAATGCTACTTTACCAGGTCGATCTGTGATACATTTTAAGCGGAATTATATCAATAATACTCAACCAACTGAAATTTCGCTCTCTTTCAATGGAGAAGGCTTTGCAGAAACTGAACCGATGACGTTTCCTGAAAATTTTACCATAGAGTTTTATGCAAAACGCAATGCACGTGATAATACTACTATTGCTGTTGGGCATGGTGATCAGGATATCTCTAAAGGTCTATCCATTGGGTTTAATTATGATGATCAGTTTATTTTCAACATTGTTGGAGATTCAATGGCAACCAGTCAAGTATATACTGATACAAACTGGCATCATTGGGCTTGCGTTTATGATACCTCTGCACAATCTCGAACTATTTATTGTGATGGTGAACTCCTTAAATCCAGTACAATTAATACGCCTTATATTGGTCAGGGGAATCTTCGCATTGGTGCCAATGGTACAGGATGGGCTGGCACTGCCGGTAGATTTAAAGGTGAAATGGATGAAATTCGTATATGGGGGGTTGCAAAATCACAAGAGGAAATTACCAATAATTTCAACAGGCGTCTGACAGGTGATGAATCACACCTGATGGCGTACTTCCGAATAGATCGTATCGGATCATCCTATCTGGAAGATAGCCGAATTCAACCAGAAATACCAATAATTGCAGTGATCAATAATATGGATCCATCCAACTCATGGATGGTCAATACACAAAAACAATTCTCTCTTGAATCACAACAAATAATTGATCTGGGTTATTCCTGCGTTCGCGTGGTGGAAACAAGGCTCGAATCAGAAAATAAAAAGAATGCCATTTCAATCGTGGGACATGAAATTTATGGAGGAAAATTTCACGATATTCGTGTTCCGCATAATGGATTTGTTTTTTACGATAAAGTCCCTTATAACGCTTCTATTTACAATCGAAATACTCTTCAGGGGCCGATATATCCTGTAAATATCAGACATCCAGCCAATGATGGTTATAATAAAATCCTGATTATCTGGTATAGAGTACAGGATGGTATCTCATGGCCTTATCAATCTGTCGAATACGTCCCACAATGGCCTGTTAACTCTGATCGAATTGTTATTTCAAGTATGATGGGCTCTGAAGGAAAAAATGTAAATGGTGATGATCAAACCTACGCCGATTCTGACAACCATCAACAAAATTATTTTGACCCCAAACGATATGACGATATTCAGATTTACAATCAACCCAATCCCGATTCACCAGGTTATAATCCCAATGAAGAACATGCAATCGTTACCCGATCATATCGAAATGTGTCAATGTCACCTCAGCCATTTGCGGCGTATGCCCTTCGCAATGATTTAAACATACACTATCAGAAAGTCCTGTCATTTGATGGCATAAATGATTATGTTGATCTGGGACGTGATGATTTTAAACCTCCGGAAGCTCTTACTCTGGAATTTTGGTTGCTTGATGACTGGTCATCAATAAATGATGGTGAGACGATAATTAGCAATACACAAGCCTCAGGATATGGCTTTTTTTTCGAAAATAGAAAATTAAGATTTTACCTTTGTATTGAAGATGGCTATCAAATAGTGGAATATGCCTTATCAAATCTTTCATCAGGATGGCATCATATTGCCTCAACCTTTGATGGTCAACACATCAGATTATATGTTGATGGTGAAGTAAAAGCGTCTAATGATTTAGAGGGTAATCATTCAATTATATACTTGGAAACAACAAAAACATTAATAGGCACAGACCCGAATGATGTAGGAATGCCATCAGGATGGTATTTTGGTGGAAAAATTTGTCAGTTAAGAATATGGGATACAGCACGAACGCAGGCCCAAATAATAAAATATATGAAAAGGCCTCTTTATTCGACAAATGAAAACTCGCTTCTTGCTTATTACACCTTCAATCAATTAAAAGGAACAAATCTTTTAGACAGTTCCGGTAATAATCGACATGGCATTCTAAATAATATGGATGCTGACACTGACTGGATCAGTTTAGATGAGTTGATCCTAGACATGCCTGAATTTTTAAATTCTCCCATAAAGTATTCCTCAGACCCTTTTGTCCTTGTTCAATTGTTTGATAAAATTGAAAACCAACACATTATGATTCCATACTCTGTTGTCAGAGAAGATCCCACCTGCAACTATTCCTTTCATTATTATATGAAAGCCGGAGATCCTGTCTTGCCGCCATTTCCTTTAAATGAAATTATAGGCGCAACACCACCGGCTGAAATTTTTGGATTTAATAAAAATCAAACAAAGAATTGCTACTGGAAGGATCATAAAGGTCAGGCATGGGCGATATCCGGATCTGGCAATTCTATGAAAATTGAAGAAGCAACATTTGTAAGATCGGATGAAAATGAAACAACATATTTAATTCAATTAAATTCAAATGATTTACTGATTAGCAATCATTTATATTCAATGAAAGTAACCGACAAGCGAGGTATCATTGGGTATGCTAAATTTCGTGTCGGTGTCACCGATGCCAACAAGGAACATTCGGCGATATTCATTGATGGCAACGACATTATAAATAACAGTAATAGTTTCATAGTTTATCTTCGCCCCGGAACTACTGATTTAGATGCAGCCAATTTCAAATTATTTCATTATGATGAAGATATTCAGCTATCGTCTCATTACTGGTATCCGCTTCAACCTTCTTTCTGGTTTGGTGATGAGACCCCCGGTGATGGCACCGGAAATATTGGTCAATCTTTGCCCTGGATACCTGATGGCATAATTGTCGGCGATGATGGTTTTCCGGAATATCTGGTTGAGCATTACAGAGGTATAGAGGTCACTTATAATGTGGTGTGGCCAGATGACGTTCCTGTTTTAAAAGCAGGAGAGAGCCTGACATTTCCAGGTGGAGAATTTCGATCGGATCATTCGGATTATCCGGGTTTACCGGGAGTATTGGCATGGGCAACAGGTCAAGTGGTTTATGACGCCTTAAATCCAACCATGAACAATGAAAAATTGAATTCTCATTATCTTATTCGCATGGTTCCAGCACTGCTTGAACGAGAAGTTTCATTGAGCATTGACAAATTTCCGGAAGATTTAAAACCTGCCTCAGGTCGTGTGGATGTTATCATGAATCGCTGGTATTTTAAGGAACTTCATGCAGGGTTAAAATCTCGCATTTACTATGATCCATCAACGCAAATGCTGGGTATTCGAGGCTTTATCAATGACAAAACACTTGGCGATGCTACATTGACCGCTGCACCGCCATCAATTTATATTCTTCAACCCAATATCCTTACAGAGACTGAAGTTTTAACAATCAAAGGAATCGAAGGTGCTGAGAATAATTTTAATACAGCAGTTGACGAATTATATAATCTATCCAGAAATCCAAATTTACTGGCCAATTGTGATTATGGTGTTGGGCTTAAATTATACCAGGAAACAGTCCAACCCATGATTGAAAAGTACCCTAAAAAAAGTATATATATTAATGATATGTTCAATGCCTGGTTAGGTGCCAATATTGTCAATGAAAATGATCGGGCTATTCCGCAAATATTATTTGGCCCTGGACTGGCTGTTGTGCCCAATGCCGGACTTTTAGATCCTGATAATCAACTTTTCAGTGATTTTTCTGAGGGGTATATTACACTGGCAGAAAATAATCATCCGGATATGGGAGCCTTGCCAGTTTCGTTGCATATTATTAAAGTGGTAAAAGAAAAATATCGCGGCAGTATTAAAACTGTTTATTCGGATAATGTGTTTGATGAAAAAATTACCCTGCGGCATTCAGCAGATTTTGGTGCTGATCCTAAGGATTTGGTTTTTCAGTGGTGGTATCGTGAAGAGGATGGTATCACACAGAAAACGCCAGATATTGTCCCAGACAAATGGCTGATTTTCCCTGATCCTTTAGGAAAGAATGGTCAGGGCATGTTAGAAATCAGTCTTTCAGGTGCGGGTGCTGTATTACTGGCTGATAACTTGTTTTTTGCCAGATATCGTCATAAGAACAGTGATCCAAATGATCCAAATGCCTGGTCTAATTGGGCGGGGGCTGCGAATTCATATCCTCCTGACAATTATCAAGCTCAACTGGCTGAAGGATGGGTAAAACGTGTACTTAATAATGTGAACCCTTTTGAAGCCCGGGTGAATAATTTTTTCAATTCAGACAATCCAGCCACCTATGTCAGCATGATTAGACAGGCTGGACCGCGTTACGAAGGACAGGTGGCATTCAATCCTGCTAAGGATGTTATTGAAAATGTCGGACTGATAGAATTATATCAAACAGTGCTAGAAAGAGCAAAAGCACTGAGCATTGATCTTGAACAACCCACATGCACACCAGGTGTTGTTTCGGCGATAATGCTAGCTGCCAATCGTATCTCTGGTTTTTACAGCTTATTAGGAAATGAGGCTTACAATGATGCTTTGGACCCAACCATTGGCTTTGGCACAGATAGTGTTGAATATGGCAGTCTTGCACCAACCATTTTTACATTTATGAATCAATTACCAGATTTAATTGATGAAGAATATGCACTCTTGTGTGGTCGAGGTGAAAATGGTGCTCGACCAGTATATAACCGACTGTTATGGAATTTTACCAATGGAAGTGGTGAAGTTGCTTATGCGTTATCCTATAATATTAAAGATGTTAATCTTGACGGCTTTATTGATGAAGCTGATGGAAGAATATTATATCCTCAAGGACATGGAGATGCCTGGGGACATTACCTGACTGCAATTAAATGCTATTACGATCTTTTAGGTCATCCCCATTTTAACTGGATATCTCGTTCTGAAAAATTTGCTGTTGAAGGGGTTGTCATTGATGTTGATTATCTGGATGAACGAAAATTTGCTGAAGCCGCTGCATCAAAAGCAAAAATTGGCAATGAGATTGTTAATATTACCTATCGTAAAGAATTTGTAGATGATCCTGATGGTCAATGGCAAGGCTATCAGGATACTGATAAAGAACGTTCGTGGGGTGTTTCCGGATGGTCAGAACGTATATTTTTAGGATCATTCTTTGACTGGGCTGCTGCCAATGCTATACTGCCAGCACAAGATGATGAAAATACAGGCATTAAAAAAGTTGATCGCTCAACAGTTGCGGAAATTCAGGAAATCGCTGGTCAGGCCAGAAATATTCAGGTTCAATTTGATGCTATCAATAATGGACTCAATCCATTAGGTCTGTCTTCAGAGACCATTTCCTTTGATATCAATCCATATCGAATGAACCCTGAAAGACTTAATGCGGCAACTCATTTTGAACAATGCTATGAACGCGCCATTGAAGCTTTAGAAAATTCTCGAGCCATGTTTGATTATGCCAATACAATCAAAAATCAAATTCGTAAGGTCGCTATATCTGAAGATGAATTTCTCCAAGAGGTAATTGATAAGGACAGAGAGTATCGAAATCAATTGATAGAAATTTTTGGAACCCCATACAAAGGTACCATTGGTGCCGGAAAAGTCTATCCACCAGGATACAAGGGACCGGATTATTATTACTATAATTATATCGATGTAAATGAAGTTTCAGATGAAACTGTTCCCCCACCTGGAGAATCAATGAAGGCTTATTTTAATCCCATTAATAGGGATCAAACCAATACACTAAAAGACACATTTAAAGAGTTTTTTGATGCAGACCTCAACGAAGAAAATTTTACAAAATCCGATTTCAGTGATGTTGTAGAAATTACCTTCCCATTAAGTACTGGAAAATATAGCTTTCAGGCTCCGGAATCGTGGGGAATGCGTCAGTCACCCGGTGAAATACAGTTTTCACTGACTGAATTGATAAAAGCTGAGGCTGATCTTCAACTGGCTCTATTTGATTACTCTGCTATTATTAAAGGTATAAACAATATACTGAATTTAATTCAGGCTCGTTCTGAATTGCAGGTTTCAGAACTATCTATTCGCAAGGATACTTATGATCGTACTTTAAAAATTAATGCAGTTATACTTTCGCTCCAAGCAACAATAGATTTAATAGATATGGCAACTAAAAGTATTGAAAATGCAGCTGCTGCTGCAGTGGAGGCTTTACCCAAAAATGCTGGTACGTCCAACGATACAACCTCCGGTGCAAGAGCTGCTATAAAGCAAACCGCACATGCTAAAACTCAATTGCTCAGGTTTGGAATTATGGGAGCTAAACTTGATATAAATATCGCTCAAACAGGTAAAGAGTTTCTTAAAATGAAAATGGATATTGACCTGAGCCAGAAAGCCTATCGATATGATATTCAAAAATATCTGAGTGAAGTCAAAAAAATTATAAAACATGAACCTGCTGCCCGACTGGAAATTTTCAAACGAAGAGAACATATGCGTCAGGTATCTGAAAAATATAGATACATTCTGTCCAAAGGTCTAAGACTTTTAGAAGAACGAAAAGTATATAATGCAAGAGTAGCGCAAAAAACACAGGGCAGGCGTTATATGGATATGACTTTTCGGGCAAATTTAAATCAAGCCCTGTCCAAATATCGCAATTCATTTGATCTGGCCGCAAGATATGTTTATTTAGCGGCAAAAGCCTATGATTATGAAACCAATTTAAGCGAAATGGATCCATTATCCGCACGACCATTTCTTACCCAAATTATTCATCAACGCCATTTGGGACAATATAATAATGGACGTTATTTGATTGGTCAGGGAGGACTTGGTGAAATTCTTTCAGTATTAAAAATAAATTTTGATGGTTTAATCGTTCAAATGGGTTTTGAAAATCCGCAAACAGAAACAGGACGATTTTCACTTCGATCTGAACATTTTAGACTGAAACATAGTGAAGACGACAACACCAGATGGAAGACTGTTTTACAAAATCATACTGTTGCCAATTTATGGTCTGTTCCTGAATTTCGAAAATATTGCCGACCATTTACAATCGAAAGCAACGATATCCCACAACCTGGAATTGTAATTAATTTTAGTTCGAATATTAAATTTGGTTATAATTTCTTTGGATGGCCACTATCTGGCGGTGATCATGCCTATGATCCCACTAATTATTCCACGAAAATTCGTTCAGTGGGCGTTTGGTTTGAGGGCTATGACAACAGTCAGATGGCCGAAACGCCACGCGTTTATTTAGTGCCAGTTGGAATGGATATAATGCTTGTTCCCAATAGTTCCTATTTAGACACTCGCGAATGGTCTATTGTGGATCAACAATTGCCATCGCCATTACCCATGCAAGGAAACAATTTTACGAATCCCGACTGGATTCCTTCGCTGGATTCTTTAGATGGTTCTATGATTAAAATCAGAAGGTTTTCCAGTTTTCGTGCATATCATGACAGCGGCTATTTTGATGAAAATCAAATGACTTTTGAAAGTCGCTTGATCGGTCGCTCTGTCTGGAATAGACGATGGCTGCTGATTATTCCTGGTGGAACGTTTCATTATGATCCAAATCAAGGCATTAATTTGTTTGCTGAAAGTGTGTCAGATATTAAATTGTTTTTTCAGACCTATGCTTTTTCAGGGAATTGATAACATTTATGAAAACCAAAACACAAATGGTCATTTAACAAAAGAAAGGAATTCCAATGATACCATCGCAAAAAAAGAATCCATTAAATTTAGTCATTTTAGTCATTATTATGATCATATGCTTATGCTTTTCCTCGTCCATAACCTTTGCAAATACTTCAATAACCCAAACGATTTCTCTGAAATCAGGATGGAATGCTATATTTTTGGAAGTCCTTCCGGATGAGCCTGATCCCGATGTTGTTTTTGATCGCACCCCTGTTCGTCAGGTGTTGACCTTTGTACCTGAAATTTCATCAATTCAATTTATTGAAAATCCTGAAGAAATTGACTGGAAAAAAGATGAATGGTTGAGGTGGGTTCCCCCAAATGCTTCTGAATCGTTCTTAAAAAATTTATATTCCCTGCTCGCCAATCAAGGATATCTTGTTTTTTCTTTATCAGACTACACGCTTAACATAAAGGGAACACCTTATATTAAAAACCGAAAATGGCAGCCAGACAATTATAACCTAATTGGCTTTTATGTTGATCCTGTCAAACCGCCAACATTTACACAATATTTTTCAGGTTCACCAGCTCATAGTCAACTTGATATCTATACCTTGATCAATAATACGTGGAAACATATTGATAACCCTGAACAGGTAAACATAGAATCCGGAAAAGCCTACTGGGTTTATTGTGACAATAGCTCTCAATATGCCGGCCCACTGGAAATTATTCTTCCTGGTGCAGGAAATGAACTGAATTTTCGAAGTACCATTCCCCAATGGGACTTAAAGCTTGTAAATCAATTGAAAGAGCCGCTGTCATTTACAGTAACTCCCATTCCAAACAGTATTACTGATGCAGGCGTTCCATTGTCCATTCAATCGTTTACTGAAAATTACCAGAAAGTCTTTACGCCTTTTGAAAACCAGACAGCAGCGATTACAATGGAGGCAGGAGAATCCATAATGTTCAGGCTGTCGATACGCAGAAATGATATGTATGACCTAAACGTTTCAAGTTTATTAAAATTTGCGGATGATTTGGGAAATCGATTTTATTTACCAGTAAGAGCTGAACAATAACATTAGAAAAAAGAAAGGTGGTAACAATAATGAAACACATTATCATATGTATATTTTTATTATTTCCAGTTGTTGTGATTGCTGATGAAAGCTGTCATGGATTATGGACAGGACAGATCGAATTAGACCAGGTTACTGAAATATCCAGCAATACCCTTAAACCTGTCAAGCACCCTTTTGATATGACAATCCTTTTGCATGTTGATAAAAATAATGTTGTTCGCTTGCTCAGACATGTGACCATGATGCAGAAAACAGAGATGATTGATGGAAATGAAACGATTCGACGTGTATTAATTACAGATGATTCTCTCCTTCCGGAGTATGAAGGCATTGTCCGGCGTGATGGAAAACTGACTGGAATTCGGTTGGGAACACTGGCATTTGGTTTTTCATCATATACAGATACAACGCAAAATGTTATGCAAGGAACAATGGGGCAGTCGATTTCTTGTAATCTTCATATGGATAAAAATCATCCAACTAATCCATTTAAACATTTATATCATCCTGACCATAAACAAGGAAAAGAAATATATCGATTGATTGAATTAACATTTTCAGATGCAAATCATAACAACCCGGATGATGAAAAATTTGTGTTAACCGGACATTATAAAGAAGATATTATAGGATTACTTAAAAACACAATATCAATAGCTGGATCGTTTAATATTCAGCTTGTTTCTGATGTGGATACATTGAACGACCAATAGAATCAATAACCCGAAAAAAGAAGAGGTTTATCATATGAAAAGAAATAACACAAAAATCACATGGCAAGTATGGTTAAGTGTTTTTACAATTATTCTTTTACAAACAACAAAGGGTTTTACAACTCTTCCCGAACCAGAGACATTAATCTATGGTCAGGTATTCAATCAATATCAAAACAACAAAATTTTGCTATCTGATGCAACGATTGAATTAACAATCCGAAAAAAAGGGAGTGATACACTTCATGCTTACACAAGTGCTGTTAACTGCATGAAATGTGAACAGTATGACACCACTGGATTGAACTGCCTGTCCTGCGAAAAATATGCTTATTCGATTAAAATTCCACAAGAAACCTCACCAGTTACTAACAAGAATAAGACTACATTACCCATTTCCAGTATGACCCAACAATATGATTTAATTGATGCCACTGTTAATGGAAAACCTGCCATTATGCGCATCCAATCACAGTTTGGAAATGTTTTACCTGGTGATAAACAGGGTAAATTCATTCTGGCTGGGCAACCCCGAAGGTCTCATTATTATAAAATAGACCTCGAACTGATTCTTCCGATTGAAGACACTGATAAAGATCTTCTGCCTGATTTTTGGGAAAAACAATATAATCTGAATATCAATGATGCTTCTGATGCCGGGGAAGATACTGACAATGATGGTTGGAGCAATCTTGATGAATTTTTAAATGCCACAAGCCCGGTTGAAAGCAATATTGTTCCATCTTTACTGGAATCCACTATTCTTGTTTTTGAAGGTGCACAAACATTGTTACAACTCAATATTGCTGATTCTGATACACCAAAGGAATCACTTCGTATCAAAATTATAAATATTCCGGAAAGTATCCAACTGATATTTCATGGAGTCAGTGCGCCTTTTTCTCATGGCCACACCATTCAACAAAATGAAATAGTTCAACTTAGCCATCTGGAAAATGGTAATGTTATACTAAAATCTTTGGATACCGGAAAATCAACAGATCGACTCTACATTCTTTTGATAGATGGTGATCATGATCCGGTGCTTGAGACAGTGATGATTCAAACATTCAGACCCACAGCAACTGATGCAACTGATGCCATATTATGGTCTGATGCATTTTTCCATGCACAAGAAACAATAAATACACCAACCATGCGCCTTCAAGATCGTTCAGGAAATAACAACCAGGGAAATTATTATGAACGATCACAAACCCATGAATCGTATGTTGAAAGCAATATTAATGTTGAAAAAAATGCAACGCCAGGCGGTAATCCCGCTATTCGTGTGAATGGCTATTTTGAACTTCCTTATGCAACTCCTGTGTTTCCTTCAGGAAATGTAACCATGATGTCAGTGTTTAAAGTACCTTCAAATGAAAATGACCAGATCATTGCAACAGGTTCATATTTTGAAATAGCTGTGACTGGCCAGAATCATGCATTACATCCTGGAGAATTAAAAATTGCCAATGAATCAACTGCTGTTTACAGCAACAAACGTGTTGACAATGACTGGGTGATAGCTACCATCACGCGCAGCAATGATCAAACCACCATAGATATCAATTCAATCTGGACAGGTGGACCATTTGCCTATGAAGAAACAACTGAATTACCCAATGACCCGCTCATGGGCGGTAAAAATATCTGGAAATGGGATTTCAATAATATTGAATGGCTGAGCAATGTCAGTGGTGTGATGAATGGTTTTTTTGCAGAAATGCTCATATTTGATCGCCCCTTGAATTACATTGATAAATGGCGAATTTATGCCCATTTACGAGGAAAATGGTTTGGTGATGTGATTTCGGATAATTCTCAATTTGCAAGAAATATTCAGGTAATGGCGATTAGCGGAAAATTGGGTGAAAAAACTCGTCAATTAAAAGCAGATGCCGATCTTGCCTGGCTTGATTATAGAGAAGCCATATTTGCAAATGAAAATGTTTTACCATCACTAAAAACACTTGAATCATATTTACCTGATAACTGGAAATGGTCAAGCGTTCCTCCTTCGGTAGATGAATCATTTCAAGCACTGGATGCGATTAAATTTGATTACCAAAATGACTTTGTTTCACAATATGGAAAAGACAAGTCCTATGTTTTTATCGGTGGAATGGGAAATGACATACTGATTGGTGGTTATGAAAATGACATTCTAATTGGCGGAAATGGCAATGACACCTTAAAAGGCAGCAATGGATCGGATATTTTTGTTGTATCAGATAAGGATGAAATTATTGATTTTAACGAAGCAGACAAAGATATTCTTGATATTTCACATTTATTGGTTCATACCCATGAACCTTTGGACAAATATATCCATTTTGAATTGATTAATGATAGTGAAACAAGTGAAGTGCATACATTATTGTCAATTGATTCACAAGGAAGTGGTAAAAATTATGATGATGCAAAAATTTTACTGCACAATGTCACATTAAGAGATCACATTGATATTTCACGACTGTGGGCATCTGGATGCATTAATGCCAGAGGGGCAAGACCTGAACTGGATGTCTCACTGACAATAACTGATTCCTACGCAACAGAATCACCCGAAAATTCAGCCAGTTTTATAATAACATTTTCAGACACAAGGTTGCCTGAAAATTTAACCATTCCATTAATCATGAATGGATCAGCGAGCATTGGCGAAGATTTTCAACTGAAAATTCCTGTTTGGAATAAACAAAAAAGTGCATATGAATCCATTTTTTCAAATCATAACGTCATCCCGGTATCATTAAAACCCGATGATCAACGTTTAAATATTCAAGTTATTCCAATACCCGATCATGTTGCTGAATCTAATGAAACTATCGTTATCTCTTTATTGGAAAAACAAGATTACTACCAGTTGAAAAGGGAACCATTACCATCCATTGAAATTACCGATGGCACCGATGAAATCAGCATCAAAACTATAGTCCCAATAGCCTACGAAGGAAAAACAACCGGTGCATACATACAGATATCAAGAAATGGTTCATTTGATATCAGCAAGGAAGTCAATTTGCAGATCAAAGGAACCGCTGACAATGGAAGAGACTGTTACTACATTCCATCAGAAATTACTTTTGCGCCAGGTGAAACTCAATCCATGATATCAGTTGTTGCCTACAAAGATAAAGACCTTGAAGATGTTGAGTTTGTAGAAGTCATCATTGCTTCAGGTGATTACAAGGTTCAGGGCCCATCAAGTGCCAGGGTTGAGATACGAGATTTTATGACAGATTGGATTGAAGGAGATATAGATAACAATTCTCAAGTTGATTTAAAAGATGCCATAACTGCATTGCAAATTTGTGCAGGAAAAAAAATATTATCTGTTATAGTTGAAACATCAATTACCAATGGACAAATTGGATTGGAAGAAGTTTTGTTTATTTTGGATCATATTTCTAAATAGTTTCCTCTTGTCCCATAAAATAATGGAAGGCATTTTCAT
>Ga0272440_1001424_pt1 | contig 19523 bp, 10 predicted proteins | sample SSMMMBAug17_FD_192440 | JGI IMG/M metagenome (GOLD analysis project Ga0272440, IMG submission 192440) | Marine sediment archaeal communities from Little Sippewissett salt marsh, Falmouth, MA, United States - SSM-MMB-Aug17 | ecosystem: Environmental > Aquatic > Marine > Wetlands > Sediment ...
AGCATGGACCGCAACCTCAAGTCCTATTTTCCCATCTCCGTCCGGATCAAACTTTTTAACTGTTTTCGCAATCTTCTGCTCACATGAATCCTCGGCAGTTACTGCTATTGCACTTGACAATATAAGCGTTACTGCAACAACTGTGATGGCTGTAATTTTTTTCATTTCATATATCCTTATTTCGTACTATTAGGTGATTGATCGTTTAAGCTATAGTTTTCCTAATTCATCCAAAAACTGAATTACTCGTGTGGATTCTGCCACACCTGTTGTTCCTCTTATACTGGATACAACAGAAATAGTCTCAAGAAATTCTTCTTTGGTTGCACCTAAATCCAATGCAGCCTCGGCTTGACCTAAAGTGCAACCTCGACATCCAACACTAAGAGCAATAGCCATTGCCATAAGACGTTTAGTTTTACTGTCTATAGCACCATCCTTATATGCTTCATCCATCTGGGCACTTAGATGTTTGGCAGCATTCGGCATAAGTTCAATAAAACGGCCAAGTTGTTTTTTACGATTGTTGTTTAACTCAATTTGGCTTTCTGACATAATATTTCTCCTTTTTTAAATTTGATTTTTACATGTTTATATAATGAAAAACGATAACAATGTCAACAACAAGGTCAGCGTTGAGCTTCAGCGAACCCGCTACTTTGTGTGGATAAAAGTGTGGATAAAAGGGACGTCTATGATTTTATGCTTTTCTTCAATACATTCCTGTATGAGCTTGAATCTTTCAGAGAATATCATAAAATCATAGACGTCCCCAATAATTACATCCCTATAATTACATATTTAGCACTCCATATTTGAGATGAATATTAATATCATTTTGATTTTATTTGATATATAATTAGTTCCAAATTTTTCTTTTGGTATTTAGCCATTTTGGACATATGTCAAAATTGGCTAAATATAATTTAACTGATTGTTTTTGTTAATATAATATTTAAGACACTATCACTTAGGAAGATATTATACTTATTAATTCAGATAGTTATATTGATTAAAACCTATAACGTAAGAATGTACACGTTCTGGGTGCATTTCCAAAAATTCGGTCATTATTTAAGGAATGCTCTGAAAATAACTTCCCCATTATTGATATTGTTCGTTTTGAGGTAATTGTACTGTAGAGACGTAGCATGCTACGTCTCTACACGACCTAATTTGTTTGGACGATCAAGAAAAATGAGTATGTTATTTTCCGAGAATTCCTAAGTAAGCGGTCATAAGTTTTCGTGTATAATAATGAATTCGCCGGGTATGACAAAATAAATAATCGTCAAATAAAAATGTACGATCTTGATAATTGCAAGAACAGCGTCGTTATTCAGGGGAAAGTCAACCACAAATATGCGGCTTACAGTACCCGCATATTTGTGGTTGACTTTCCCCTGAATAACTATCGGGGCCTGGTTTCTGTTTGACCTGCAATTTTGGTTACACTCATATGATATATTCGTTAAAGCCAATAGGTTTATTATTTTTCAAACGCTACATTGCATATAAAAAAAATTGACAAAAGCATTTTGTATGATAAACTTACATTTTTTTCTTTCAATAGTTTTGAATTCGTTAATTAGTAGTAATAAATATGCAAACAAAAAATAAAATATATATATATGACACCACCCTTCGAGATGGTACACAAGGTGAAAATATCAGCTTTTCTGTTGATGAAAAAATTCGCATTGCCCGCCGGCTTGACAAAACTGGTATTCACTACATCGAAGGTGGATGGCCGGGTGCAAATCCCAAAGATAGTGAATTTTTTCACAAATGTAAGAAAGAAGATTTTCAAAATGCGTGTCTGGTCGCATTTGGCTCGACGAGAAGACAGGGCATCCCTGCAAGTAAAGATAAAAATTTAAAAGCGTTACTACATACTGAAACGCCTGTTGTTGCCATTTTTGGAAAATCATGGAACCTCCATGTTGAAGAGATCATGCACAATACACGTGATGAAAATTTGGCGATGATTCGGGATTCAGTGGATTTTTTGTGCTCACATGATCGTGAAGTCTGCTATGATGCCGAGCATTTTTTTGATGGTTATACTGATGCACCCGAATATGCCATGCAAACGCTTATCGCAGCAATGGATGGTGGCGCAAAAACGATCACGCTTTGTGATACCAATGGCGGCTTGATGCTTCATAATGTTTCTCGGATTGTATCGCATGTAAAATCCTACATAGAAAAAAAATTTCCAAATGTACGTTTGGGCATTCATATGCATAATGATTGCGGCCTGGCGGTTGCCAATTCGATTACCGCTATTCAGGCGGGCGCAACACAGGTGCAAGGGACAATCAATGGCTATGGTGAGCGGTGTGGCAATGCGGATTTGATCAATATCATTCCTTTGTTGGCCATTAAATTAGGATATCCCTGTATTGATGACAGCAATATTAAAAGCTTGAAGAATTTGTCACGATTTGTTAGTGAAACTGCCAATATGATTCCTTTGAGTACGCGTCCATTTGTTGGAGAAAGTGCCTTTGCACATAAAGGCGGTATTCATGTCAGTGCCATTCAGATTAATCCAAGATCTTATGAACATATGCCTCCCGAACTTGTCGGTAATTCCAGAGAAGTTTTAATATCTGATTTATCTGGAAAAAGTAATGTTGACTATAAGGCCAATGAGTTTAATCTTGACATATCTGACGATGCTGCACGAAGTATATCACAGGATATTAAGGCACTTGAAAAACGTGGATATAAATTTGAAAGTGCTGATGGTTCATTAAAACTATTGATGCAAAGACATTTAAATCGTTTTCAGCCTGCCTTTGAACTTGAAGCACTTCGCGTGTTTATTGAAAAAAATAAGGACTTACCCTGTACTGCCCATGCAGTTATTAAAATTAGAGTGGGCAATCAAAAGGGTGAAATTATTGCTGCGGAAGGCAAAGGGCCAGTCAGCGCCCTGGATAATGCTTTACGAAAAGCCCTGAAACGATTCTTTCCCAAAATGGATACCATGCATTTAATGGATTTTAAGGTGCGTGTTATTGATGGCAGGGATGGCACTGCTGCAAAAGTTCGTGTTTTGATTTCATCAAGAGATCAATCCAACATCTGGACAACGATTGGTGTTTCTGAAGATATTATTGAAGCCAGTTGGGAGGCACTTGCAGATAGTTTTCAATATATTATAAATGAAAATGAAATTGCACCTTATGATAGCGTTTAATTTTGATTTTTTTTAGTATATTTTAGGCAATTAACTACCTTAGATGTAGTTTGAAAATATAACCTGTGGAGTAATAATTATGAAAGAAAGAGTTATTATCTTTGATACAACTCTGCGTGATGGCGAACAATCACCAGGGGCAAGCATGAACACCAACGAAAAAATTCGGCTGGCCTTACAATTGGAAAAACTGGGCGTTGATGTTCTTGAAGCTGGCTTTCCAGCAGCATCTGAGGGAGATTTTGAGGCGGTGTCTCAAATTGCTGGAAAAATTAAAAATATGGAAATTGCCGCATTGGCCCGAACCACGCGTGAAGATATTGATCGGGCGTGGATGGCTGTTCAGCATGCTGCAAAACCCAAAATTCATACCTTTATTGCAACATCAGAAATTCATATGCAGCATAAACTTAGATTGTCCAGACAACAGGTCATTGAAAAAGCTATCGAGGCTGTCAAGCGTGCAAAATCCTATACTGATCGTGTGGAATTTTCTGCTGAGGATGGCTCAAGAAGTGATAGAGATTTTCTCTGCCAGGTGTTTGAAGCTGCTATTGATGCAGGTGCTACGACTGTCAACTTGCCAGATACTGTTGGCTATGCGATTCCATCAGAGTTTGGCGCACTTGTCCAATATGTTCGTGAGCATACACCCAATATTCATAAAGCCACAATCAGTGTGCATTGCCATAATGACCTGGGACTGGCAACAGCCAATACGTTGGCTGCAATCATGGCTGGCGCAAGACAGGCTGAAGTTACAATCAATGGCATCGGTGAACGCGCTGGGAATTCATCACTTGAAGAACTGGTCATGTGTTTACATACACGCCAAAAAGATATCGCGCTGACCACCAATATTGATACAACCTTATTATTTCCAACCAGTCGTCTGGTTCGTGTGATAACAGGCATGCTGGTTCAACCCAACAAAGCGATTGTGGGCGCCAATGCGTTTGCACATGAAGCAGGCATTCATCAGGATGGGGTTTTAAAAAATCCCATGACATATGAAATCATGAAACCAGAAACTGTCGGCTTAAATCGAAATCAAATGGTTTTGGGAAAACATTCTGGACGCCATGCGCTTCGATCCCATCTGAAGGACATGGGCTATGATTTGAGTGATTCTGAACTACACCTGATTTTTCAAAAATTCAAGGATCTATGTGATAAAAAGAAGTACGTTCTTGATGAAGATCTCGAAGTTCTGGTCACAGAGATTATGCTTCGAACCGCTGATATTTTTGAACTAAACTATCTGCATGTTTCCAGCGGTACAACAGTTATGCCGATGGCAAGTGTGAAACTGCTGATCAATGGCCGCAATGTCAAAGGGACAGGCTATGGTAATGGTCCGATTGATGCTGTATACAATGCCATTTCTTCTCTGGTTGGTATTTCTACAGAATTACTCAGATTTACTGTCAGCGCTATTTCTGGTGGGACAGATGCACAGGGTGAGGTTACTGTAAGATTACAGCAGGATGGCATTGTTGCGCTTGGACGCGGCGCTGATCCTGATATTATTACTGCCAGTGCCAGAGCCTATATCAATGGTTTAAATAGACTGGAATATCTAAAAAATTCGCAAAATGAAAGTCACTCAAGCGATATGGACGAATCAGGTATTTAGACATATTTCCATGTTTAATTTTTTTCTCATCATCTTTTCTTTGTTTTTTCATGGGAATGCAATTATGGCGCACTCAAAACAGAATAACAATGCTGTCTTGAGTGCGCCATCACAATGGGTCATTTTATTACATGGTCTGGCCCGAACCAAATCATCCATGACAACCTTGGAAACCCATTTAAAACAAGCGGGATATGCTGTTCTGAATCTAGATTATCCATCACGAGAAAAAACAATTGAAAATCTTGTCAAAGATCATCTTGTTCCAGCCATTCAAACATGTCGTCATCAAGGGGCACAAAAAATTCATTTTGTGACGCATTCAATGGGCGGTATACTGGTTCGCTATTATTTAAAATGGAATCATCTCAAAGAGTTGGGCCGCGTTGTTATGTTAAGTCCGCCCAATGCGGGATCTGAAGTGGTTGATACCTTGAAATCATTTTTCTTATTTAAATGGTTAAATGGTCCATCCGGGCAGCAATTGGGAACCACGCCTGATGCGTTGCCAATTGTTCTGGGTGATGTGGATTTCAATCCTGGCATAATCACTGGCGATCGATCCATAAATTTGATTCTGTCATGGATCATACCAGGGCCTGATGATGGCAAAGTATCGGTGACGCGGGCAAAAGTCAAAGGCATGGCAGATTTTCGGGTCATTCATGCCACACATCCTTTTATTATGAAAAATGCTGAAGCCATCTCGCTGACACTGCATTTTCTCCAATATGGCTCATTTTAGCAAATGAGAAAATTGACAATCAAATATCCTGCCGCATTCTTGTTTTTTTTGATGGTTTTTGTGGCAATATTTGCATATCAATTTCAGCCTCAACCCAACAATCATATCAGTCACTATATCAATTCAAAATACTGGGAAATAACCGGCATCATTGCAGAACGTCCGACGTATAAAGCGCCAAAAACACGATTGATCATCAGTGTGATTCGTTTGAAAAACAGAGATGGCGAGCATGCTGTATCTGGAAAAATCCGCCTGTCTGTCTGGAATGATATATCTCATTACAGGCCTGGTTTGTGTATTCGATTTGTTTCCAGAATTTATCCATTTACCAATTACAACAATCCAGGCGGATTTGACTACAAAAAATATATGACCTTTCATAAGCAAATATTTGGAAACGCCTATCCCCAAAATAACCAAATCCACATTGTGAATCAAGCCCCTCAAGATGGATTTCGACAAAGACTTAATCAATATATCCAAACCACAGTATCACAGATGTTTACGCAACATACCTCAGAACAGGCATCAGGCCTGTTGCATGCCATTGTTCTGGGTAATCGGGATCTTTTGCAAAGTCAATTGAGAGAGGCTTTTATCGCGACAGGGGTAAGTCATCTTTTGGCGATCTCCGGGCTTCACATGGGGATGATTGCCATGACAGCTTTCATTTTTTTCAGATGGCTGTTTCGACGAAGTGAGCAACTCTGCCTTTATGCCTGGAGCGATTTTTGTGCTGCCATTCCCGCTTTCATTCTGATGACTTTCTATTTGATGATATCAGGCATGTCTCCCTCAGCCCAGCGTGCATTTGTCATGATCACTGTTTTTTTGTGTGCGCAAGTCTTTTCAAAAGAACAAATCGCTCTCAATACGCTTTGCTTTGCAGGCAGTTTAATTTTACTATGGGATATACGTTCGCTCACAGATATTTCATTTCAAATGTCATTTTGTGCGGTATTCTTTATCATTATTGGTTTTCAAAGATTGCCTGAGCATTGGAAATTAATCAGCAATGCGAAATCAGTGCAATATTTTTGGCAGATGATGATTTGTTCAACCCTGGCTATCATGGCAACATCGCCATTGGCGATGCATTATTTTTATCAAACGTCCTTTATGGGATTGATTACCAATGTATTTGCAATTCCACTGCTTGGATTCATTGTCCTGCCATTTGCCTTGTTAAGTGTTTTTTTTGTTTTTATTTGGAAGTCAATTGCAATTCAGTTGATTGCTGTTAGTGGGTATGCCTGTGATTCATTGATCATGATGATAAAAACAATGCAAGCATATTCACAACCCTTTGAATTGCAAGGACATCTGGGGTTAATTGAATTGTTTGTATGGTATGCCATTGTCAGTTTGTTTTTGGCAAAACTGAGATCGAAAATCAAATATGTTCTAATTTCACTTTTTGTATTGATCATAATGATGGATAGTGCATACTGGACGTATCAGCGCTATTTTCATACTGATCTCAGAATTACAGTTTTGGATGTTGGACTCGGAAATTCGGCACTTGTAGACCTGCCAGGCGGTGATTGTATAATGATTGATGGCGGCGGATTGTCATCATCGTTTGATATTGGCCAACATGTTGTGGGGCCATATCTTTGGCGAAATAAGATCAGGTCTTTGAAATCGCTCATTTTAACGCATCCAGATCAGGATCATCTGCAAGGGCTTATTTTTCTTGCAAAGCATTTTCATGTAAAAACCGCCTGGACCAATGGCGATGATAAGCAAACTTTTTTGTTCAAAACATGGCAAAAAACCCTCAGGGATATGAATATCAAGACCATTGAAATCAATGCAGGCTTCCAAAAAAAACTGGGCATTGTAAAGCTAAAGTGTTTCAATCCGCCTGAAAAAAAATACTTTGAAGATACCAATAACAATTCGTTGGTATTGCAAATGCAATTCCAGAAAAAAAATATATTATTTACAGGCGACATTGAGCATGAAGCAGAATCTTTATTGTGTAAAACATATTGTAATGATATAAAAAGTGATTTGCTGATGTGTCCGCATCATGGCAGTCGGTCATCCAGTAGTATGGAATTGATTCATTGTGTTCAACCTGAACATGTTGTTGTTTCTGCAAGTGGCTATAATCGGCATCATTTGCCAAATCCAGGGATATTAAAACGATATGCCAAAGCTGACTGCCAGATTTATTCTACAGGACATCATGGTGCAATTATGATTGCAATATCTAATAAAGGCATTGAAATCAATAAGACAATAAACGTATTTGGGGTCAAACCTTGAATTGTGTATTGTAAATTCAATCTCACTATAATAACCGAAAATGCTCTATAATTCACAATTCAAGGTTTGACACCAAAAGTGCATTATGCTAAACGCTGATGAGAAAAAATAACTGATGATTTCATCCATCTAAAAAAAGCTCGTAAATAAAGGAATAAAAATCAATGAAATCAACGCAAGAATATGCAATCAAGACCATCGTTCCTCAAGAAATCTATACAGACCGCGAAGAATTTTTAAGTTTTTATTACGATGCTGCAATTCGTGCCAAAACACGTCGCACCATGTCATCTTTGCTACTGGGAATGCGGCGCATGGGAAAAACAGAAATCTTTAAACGTGTGGTCAACCGCTTATTTTTTGAACAAGATCATCAGGATTCCAATGCTGCGATTCCTGTTTTCTATCAGTTTCCAGATGAAGCCATTACACGTGACGATTTTGCATTAGAATATGTTACAAATTTTGTTCGCTGGTATGTTGCATTTAAACTGCGGAATGTTGAAATTCTATCTAATCCCAAGCAAATTGATGAATTACTTGAATTGACAAATAAGCAAATCTCAATTTCCAGAGGATTTTCTGTTGCGATCAGTTTATTGATTGGTATTATCAAAAAAGGTGTTGTCAATCCTGCAAGAGAAGCGCTTCACTTACCCCGCACAGTATCTGATCTGGATGACAGCACAATCATCATGTTTATTGATGAGTTTCAAAATTCACGCATGCCGCAATACGATTTCAGCGTGACTGGCTTTTATCAGGAAGCCTGCGAGTCTCCAACCTGCCCGCATTTTATCACAGGCTCTGCCATGACCATATTAGCCAGAGAGCTGGTTGGTACAGGGGGATTGTTTGGAAGATTTGAATTTGAGCGTATTGAAGCAATGACTGCATATTTTGCAACTGAGTTAACGCATAAAGCCAAAAAGTATTATCAAGCAGATATTTCCGACCCTATGGCGCCTTTTATTGCAGAACGATGTGGTGGTAATCCCTTTTATATTAATGCTGTTGCTAAACAAGCAGCCAAAATAAGCCAGCCAATACATGATATGGATGCATTGAATGAAGTGCTGGCTGTTGACATTTCATCTGGATTTATCTGGGGAGAATTACATGATCAGGTCAATCGCTGGATCCACAGGCTCAATAATTATAATATTACAAAGTGGATACTTTATCTTTCTGCCCTGGATGAAAACAATGATCAGAAAAAAGATATCATTGATGTTCATAAAATCCAGCAGGCCCTCAAAGATTATGAGGGGGTTGATATTGAGATCAAGCAAATTCAGGATATCCTGATGAAACTGTCCCGCGGTGATTTGCTGGAAGATTATATGGGCACATTCACGCGTATTAAAGACCCCATTTTAAACGATTTCTTAAAAGTATGGGGTCAGATGGAAATGAAACATATAAAATTTGAAAATGTCAAAAATGCATTGCGCAGTAAATACTACCATTTCAGTAAACGCAGTCTGAATGAATACAAGGGATATCTGGGTGAAATTCACATGAGTCAAATTCTTCTCGCAGCCCAGCGACAGACGCTTTCAGGCGTTTTTTTTCATTATGCATCAGACATTAAAATACCCGGCTTTTCATATGTGAATCATCGGGCGCGGTTATCCTCAGGCAAAAACAGGGAAATTGATTTATTGGGTGCTGCCGGCCCTGAAACCTGGGTGTGTCAGAGTAAATGGGTGGAAAGTAGAAAAATTGGGATCAACGATTTAAAAAAATTAAATGAACAGGCTGAAGCAGTCAAAAGCGAGATGAATGTCGTATTTCTCAAAAAATGGATATTTGCGTATAAAGGATTGACAGCCCAGGCAAAACAATTTGCCTGTGCGCATGAAATTTTTTGGTCCACCCGCAAAGAACTGGATGCGTTGTTGGATTATTTGAACCTGAGGCCGCTATATTCATTTCAGGATGGTATAAGTAACCAGTCATGAATGAACAATGTATCGCCATTTCAAAAAAAGCACGTAAATAAAGGAATAAAAATCAATGAAATCAACGCAAGAATATGCAATCAAGACCATCGTTCCTCAAGAAATCTATACAGACCGCGAAGAATTTTTAAGTTTTTATTACGATGCTGCGATTCGTGCCAAAACACGTCGCACCATGTCATCTTTGCTACTGGGAATGCGGCGCATGGGAAAAACAGAAATCTTTAAACGTGTGGTCAACCGCTTATTTTTTGAACAAGATCATCAGGATTCCAATGCTGCGATTCCTGTTTTCTATCAGTTTCCAGATGAAGCCATTACACGTGACGATTTTGCATTAGAATATGTTACAAATTTTGTTCGCTGGTATGTTGCATTTAAACTGCGGAATGTTGAAATTCTATCTAATCCCAAGCAAATTGATGAATTACTTGAATTGACAAATAAGCAAATCTCAATTTCCAGAGGATTTTCTGTTGCGATCAGTTTATTGATTGGTATTATCAAAAAAGGTGTTGTCAATCCTGCAAGAGAAGCGCTTCACTTACCCCGCACAGTATCTGATCTGGATGACAGCACAATCATCATGTTTATTGATGAGTTTCAAAATTCACGCATGCCGCAATACGATTTCAGCGTGACTGGCTTTTATCAGGAAGCCTGCGAGTCTCCAACCTGCCCGCATTTTATCACAGGCTCTGCCATGACCATATTAGCCAGAGAGCTGGTTGGTACAGGGGGATTGTTTGGAAGATTTGAATTTGAGCGTATTGAAGCAATGACTGCATATTTTGCAACTGAGTTAACGCATAAAGCCAAAAAGTATTATCAAGCAGATATTTCCGACCCTATGGCGCCTTTTATTGCAGAACGATGTGGTGGTAATCCCTTTTATATTAATGCTGTTGCTAAACAAGCAGCCAAAATAAGCCAGCCAATACATGATATGGATGCATTGAATGAAGTGCTGGCTGTTGACATTTCATCTGGATTTATCTGGGGAGAATTACATGATCAGGTCAATCGCTGGATCCACAGGCTCAATAATTATAATATTACAAAGTGGATACTTTATCTTTCTGCCCTGGATGAAAACAATGATCAGAAAAAAGATATCATTGATGTTCATAAAATCCAGCAGGCCCTCAAAGATTATGAGGGGGTTGATATTGAGATCAAGCAAATTCAGGATATCCTGATGAAACTGTCCCGCGGTGATTTGCTGGAAGATTATATGGGCACATTCACGCGTATTAAAGACCCCATTTTAAACGATTTCTTAAAAGTATGGGGTCAGATGGAAATGAAACATATAAAATTTGAAAATGTCAAAAATGCATTGCGCAGTAAATACTACCATTTCAGTAAACGCAGTCTGAATGAATACAAGGGATATCTGGGTGAAATTCACATGAGTCAAATTCTTCTCGCAGCCCAGCGACAGACGCTTTCAGGCGTTTTTTTTCATTATGCATCAGACATTAAAATACCCGGCTTTTCATATGTGAATCATCGGGCGCGGTTATCCTCAGGCAAAAACAGGGAAATTGATTTATTGGGTGCTGCCGGCCCTGAAACCTGGGTGTGTCAGAGTAAATGGGTGGAAAGTAGAAAAATTGGGATCAACGATTTAAAAAAATTAAATGAACAGGCTGAAGCAGTCAAAAGCGAGATGAATGTCGTATTTCTCAAAAAATGGATATTTGCGCATAAAGGTTTGACAGCCAAAGCAACACAATTTGCATGTGAAAATGAGATTTTTTGGTCCACTCGCAAAGAACTGGATGCGTTGTTGGATTATTTGAACCTGAGACCGCTATATTCATTTCAGGATGGTATAAGTAACCCATCATGAATTAACAATGTCCATATTTCTTTGACGATCCAATGTCGATAACGATAATTATTGTTTGACAAAAATAAAGTTTAAGTGATAAAAGATTCCCAAGTGATTTATTTCAATGCGTAATTTAAGCTGATAGCGTTAAATTGGGCGGTATCCTAAAGCACAATTCAATAATAATCGGTGCTTGTTCCTTCAAAAATAGATTATCATCTAAAAGTCAGGTAAACATGAATTTAATTTGTCTGCCCTATGCAGGGGCGAGTTACTATTCTTATCGAATGTTAGAAAATTGTTTCACCGCTGATATTCAAACGATAACATTGGATCTTCCGGGTCATGGAAAAAGATTCAAAGAGCCTTTATTATCAAACATAGGTGAAATGTGCGATGATTTATATCATCAAATCAAACCCGAACTGAATGAATCCTATGCATTTTATTGCCATAGCATGGGCGGTCTCATCGCTTATCATTTATGTTTAAGGATTTATCAAGACCATTTATTAAAACCCGAGCATCTTTTTGTTTCTGGCCATAATGCCCCTTCAGTACCCATAAATGAACAAGTAAAAAATGTATCCAGCCTTTCCAAGATGGCATTCATTGAGCGCCTGGTTAACCTTGGCGGAATTCCTGATGAAGTCATAAAAGAAAAAGATCTATTAGAACTTTTCTTGCCTGTTTTAAGAGCTGATTTTAAAGCTGTAGAAACATATCAGTATCAAAAGGCTGATTTTTTAATTGATGTGCCAATTACAGTTATGATTGGAACAAACGATATTTTGACAAGTTATGATGGTGCTTTATGCTGGCGGGATGTTACGAGCGCAAAAACGAACATAATAAAATTTTTAGGCGCGCATTTTTTTATCTTTGATAACTGGATTGAAATTGCAAAGATTATTCATACGACTTTAACGAAATAAACACGTTTTCGTATTGAGAGATCATTCAGCGCGTATAATTTAATACATTAAGACAAATGAAAAATAAACTTATTCAATTACAAAACTATTTAAGAAACAACCTTTCCATCATGATTGTTTGTATGCTGTTTTTTTCATTCATTGTTGTCTATCTGTATGAAAGTATAATCATAACAATTTATCCAGGAGAAGGTGGTGTTTTGTACCGACGTTTTTTGGGGGGCACTGTTGTGGATAAAGTTTATGGTGAAGGTGTTCATTTTATTTTACCCTTTAACAAGATGTATGTATATAATTGCAGGGTTCAACATGTGGCGCATAGTTTTTTTGTCTTAACTAAAAATGGTCTGAGTGTAGAAATTGATATTTCTATTCGTTACTATCCAGAATATGATTTACTGGGTGTTCTTCACAAAAGACTGGGGCAGGATTATGTTGAAATCGTGGTCATTCCTGAAATAGAATCTGTTTTAAGAAAGGTAATTGGTCAAAGAAATGCTGAAGAAATCTATACAACTGAAAAGGCCTTTTTAGAGACATCATTAAATGAAGCCATCAAAAGACTTGAAAGGAAATTTATCATAATTGACGATGTCATTATCAAGCGAATTAAATTACCAGAAATTGTGGATCAATCAATTCAAAGAAAACTCGAACAAAAACACCTCGCAGACACCTATAAATTTTTACTGATCAAGGAACAAAAAGAAATAGAACGTAAACAACTTGAAGCCAATGGTTTGCAAAAGCTTTCAAATGCCTTGAACGCCAAAGTATTACAATGGATGGGAATCAAGGCCTCCCTTGAACTTGCAAAATCAGATAATGCGAAGGTGATTGTCATTGGTGGCGGTAAAAATGGATTACCAATTATTGGCAATATTCCATTTGATGTCAATGACATCGTGGAAAATGAAACCGCAGTTGACAATTTATCATTAACAACAAATACCATGAACCCTAATAACTCCGGACAGACAGAATAATAATGATTCCTGCAAAACATTATTTCATAATTCTTACAATCGTTTTTACTTGTGTATCCTGTGATGTTTACACAGCATCAAGGGAGCAAAGAACCCAAAAAGCAATGGAATCCGGAAAAGAATTTGTAATTGCTGCTGTGGGATCAATGGAAAAAAAGAATTTTCTATTTGAAGGTATCCAACTGGCTGCCAATCAAATTAATACGCGAAAATCATTCATGGGACGATCCTTTCGGATAGTCAGCTATGATATGGCGCACAGCATTGAAAATGCCAAAAATATTGCCAGTAAAATAGCGAAAAACCCCAATATAATGGCGGTTATTGGTTATCCCTACTCATCTGCTGCCATTCCAGCCTCCATAACATTTGAACAATGCGGTATCATATTTATTTCAACAGGTGCAACCCATGGTTCTTTTACACAAAAAGGCGGCCTTTATACCTTTAGAAATATTCCATCAAATAAATACATTGCCCGAGAAATCGCTCTTTTTGCTAAAAGAAATGGTTATAATAGATTGGTATTATTTATTGATTTAGATAATTACAAACAGGATCTGTCAAATTTTTTCAATGAGGAAGCCCTTAAAAATAACATTCGTATTGTTGATCAAAAAACCTACTTTGGGTGGCAAAAAAATTTTAGAAATAAACTGGCTGATTTACAGAACAATAATTCATTTGATGCCATTTTTCTGAATGGAGATCTTCCTGCCGCAGCACAAATTATCAAACAGGCCAGGCTGATGGGGATCAAACAAACATTTATTGGCAATTTTTCTTTAGATTCTCAAGAATTATGGGAAATTGCCGGAAAACACTCAAAAGACACCATTGTACCAACTGTCTTTGATCCAAAGTGTACATCCTCACAAAACATAAAGTTTGTAAAAAAGTTTCAAGATGAATATGGCGTTTTTCCGGATACCTGGGCTGCAATTGGTTATGATGCTGTCCATGCGCTCGAAATGGCTGCCAGAAACAGTACCTCCCTTGCGCCATTAGATATTGCATCATCATTAAGGTTAATTGATAATTTTAATGGCGTTACCGGGATATTTTCCTTTACAGAAGATCGCAAAAAAAAAGGCCCTCCCCTTTTTTTTAAGATTGCCAATGAGAATAATTTTAAATTTTTAGAAGAGGAATTTCATACATCAATTAATCTCAATGATGTTGTGGCGGATATCACATTGCGGTTACCCATGAATAATGATATTTCAACCATAGATCCTGGCCTTATAAGAGAACAAAACTCAATTGAGATTACTGAACAACTGTTTCTGGGACTTACTGATTTTTCAAGGAATAATTATGAACCCATCCCTGAACTGGCAAAACAGTGGTTTGTCAGTGCTGATGGCTTAAACTATACCTTTGTATTGCGGGATGATGTGGTATGGACTGATGGTAAACAAGTTACAGCATATGATATTGAATGGGCTATTAAAAGAAATAATGATCCAAAAACAAATGCCCCGAATGTGTCATATTTACATATATTGAAAAACGCAAAAAAAATTTTTAATGGCAAAATAAAAGACAAGGATGCGATAGGGATCAAAGTTATTGATAATTTCAAAATCAGATTTACCCTGGAACATCCTGCACCCTATTTTCCAGGGCTCGCCGGCCTGCCCATTTTTAGACCGCTTCCCAGGCATATTCTTGAAAAATATGGAGATCAATGGACTGATATTGATAAAATTGTAACCAATGGGTCTTACAAAATTGTAGCCCGTGATAAGGGGAAGGTCGTAATACTTCGTAAAAATCCTGAATATTATGAAAGCGAGAAGGTTTCTATTCCTGAGGTTAGATATAATATTATTGCTGATAGCTTATTGGGCTTGTTGCTTTATCAAACAAATGAAATTGACATGATGGGCAGTAGTTTTTTAAATTTACCCATTTCCAAAATTTATGATATTCAATCAAACCCCGCATTGAATAATCAATATAAAGAAGCCCCCATGTTATTATTTCATTCTTTTTTGTTTAATACAAAAAATCCGCCCTTAGATAATATCTTAATTCGAAAGGCAATTGTTGCTTCAATTGATAGGGAATTGATCAAAAAAATGATCCTCAAAGGAAGCTTTGAAATAGGAAAAACAATTACTGTACCCCAATCTCAAGAAGAAAAGGACTATTTTAGTAGAATTGGAATTAATTTTTCTCCGGTAAATGCAAATAAGTGGTTGTCCGATGCCGGTTATCCTGGTGGTAAGGGGTTACCTGACATTCATCTTATTACAAATAAATCAAAAGCAAATACTGCAATCGCTTTGGCTATCAGGGATAGTCTTTTGTATTATGCGAATATTAATATTGTTGTAAAAGCACTTTCATGGAAAGAATATATATCAGTTTTATCAAATCCAGGATCACAGAACTGGCACATGATTCGACTCGGTTTTACTGCGGATTATCCTGATCCCAACAACTGGCTTAATGATCTTTTTTACATTATTACGAATAATAAAAATGAAGGGTGGAATAACCTTGAATATACGAATATGATTCAGTCTGCTTCAAGAGAACAAAACCCCGATAAAAGAAAAATGTTTTTTGAACGTGCAGAGGAAATCCTTTGCAATGATGAATGCGTGATTTCACCACTTTTTTATGAAAAAGGAATTTTTTTAGTGAATCCCAGAGTTAAAAATTGGTATTATATGGCAATTGGAGGGCAGCATATTCGTAATTGGTACCTGGGAGAGGGAAACTAAATTGTTTATCCATATGATTTGTAATTCAGGAATTTCTATGAAAATGAATAAAAACAAAATATTTTTCATATTATTGACAGGTGTTCTGTTGATTTATCTTTCTTATTATGGTTATCAAGTCTACATTAAAAAAAATAATATTGTCATTGCTGCTGTGACCATGAGCGGAGAACGAGTAGATGATGGCATCTCTATGATTAATGGCATTAAACTTTTACTGGAGGAAGTCAATAATGCAGGGGGGATTGATGGCAGAAAAGTAGTTCTAAAAGTATTTGACGATTTTGGCAACGCTACTGATGCGATGAATATTGCAAACCACATTTCAAATGACAATACAATAAAACTTGTTCTCGGTCATTTTCTGAGCGACTGCTCACTATCTGCTGGAAGAGTCTATGAAAAAAATGGAGTCCCAGCCATTACAGGTTCATCAACAGCAAATAACGTCACTTTTGATAATAAATGGTATTTTAGCGTAATCCCTGATAATCATTTTCAAGGATCTTTTATTGCGTATTACATTAAAAAAATTTTGAAAAAAGATGCCATCAGTATTATATTTGATAAAGACAATTATGGGAGAACCCTTAATGATTCGTTAACAGAAACAGCCCAACATATTGGCCTTAAAATTAACCATTCATGGGGTATAAATGTTGAAAGTATGAATATTTCTGCATTTGCCAAAGATTTATGGAATCTTCCGACGAATGAAACCATTGTTATGGCAACCCATTCACCTGAAGCAGTTGAACTTATATCCCATCTTAAGTATCCAGGCTGTAATTTTTCAATTTTTGGAACCGATTCTTTTTCAACAACCTCATTTCTTAAACTGATGAGACGTTTTCCTCAGGAAAGAGCGATACCAGGCTTTTACTCTGATAATATTTTTGCAATTAACCCTTTCAGCCAGGAAACAGGCTCATTAAAGACTATTAATTTTATCAAATCTTATCAAAAAAAGTTTAACGAAGAACCTACATGGGTTGCAGCTATCTATTATGATGCCGCTTTAACCGCTGTTGAAGCAATTAAAAGATCCAATTCGATTGACGATACCATTAGAAAATGCAGACATTCCATCAGGGATGAATTGGCTGGCATGCATAATAGCAACAAGGGCATTAAAGGTGTTTCAGGTTCAATTTTTTTTGATCAACACGGCAATGTTGTAAAATCCCTGGGCGTTGGGTATTACAAAAAAGGTTATTTTCTTCCATTTTTTTACCAGTATCAGTCGATTGACAATCTTGATGTATCAAACATTTCCTTTTTAAATGCATTAAATGCAACCTTTATCCCCCTTAAAAATATTATTATCAAGCAAACAAATATTGTTTATACAGGTATAAAATTAAACAAAATTATCAATATTAATTTTATTGACTCAACATATGAGCTTGATTTTATTATATGGTTCAGATCTAAAGAAGACTTTAATGAAAAAGATATCGTGTTTAAAGATGCAGTTAATCCAATAGAACTCGGCATGCCAATCATTGAAGAAACAGAAGGTAATGTAACATTTCGCATGTATCATGTACAGGGACAGTTTAAAAAGAATTTCAGCTTTATTGACTTCCCCTTTGACACCCATATGATCAACGTCAGGTTTCACCATGAAAGCCGCCTGAAATCCAGTTTGATTTTTATTGGTGACAAACTTGAATACAAAAAAACAAATCACAACACAGTTTCAAACCCAAGATGGAAAGTATATAAAACGCTTTATTTTCAGGATTTCCACCGGTTTAATCTATCTGTATCAAAATATATTGAATATTCACAGTTTAACATGAATTGGTTCATTGAAAAAAAAGGCAATACATTCATTTTAAAAACGCTCTCACCGATTCTGTTATTGTTTGTAATATCTTATATAATCGCATTTGTACCTTTCAATCGGCCAGGCCTGAGAGTTTTACTCAAAATGATGATATTTTCTGCTGCTTTTCACTATTACATAATGATTGAACCCGCATTTCATTTTGGTTATCTTACTAAATTTGACTATCTGTTTATCATTCTATTTGCTTATTTGTTAATATCCATAGGCTTTTCCATTGTATTATACTATATCAATCTTTCACGCAGGTTTTTTATTTTTGATAAAATTTTCGTACCGCTTTTTATTTGTTTTTTTGTTGCCGCTGTTATTTTCCTTGATACCAATATATTGATACATACAACCCATCAAAAAGAATTAAATAAAAAAGAACTGATAAAGAATGAATGGACTTTTACTGTCGCTGAAAATTCAGAAAATAATACTTTGGTGGGAAAAGTCATCATTGATAATAAATCTGATGCAGTATACAAATATGATATTATCAGCGGGAATGACAGACAAACCTTTTCTATAAATGCGCAAACTGGTGAAATTCTTGTTGCAAATAAAAATCAATTGGATCATGAAATTCAAAATGGCTATAATTTAAAAGTTGAAATTATTGATGATTCTCTCAAAACATTTATTGGCAGTGTTGATATTTTTGTTAAAGATATCAATGAAGCGCCTGTGTTTCATCAAGAATCCTTTCATATCAATGAAAATATTCCATTATCATCAGTTGTCATTTCCCAATTAAACGCAACTGACCCTGAACAAGATCCCATTAGATATTCAATTATCCAGGGGAATGAAGATGGAATTTTTGAAATGAATCCTGAAAATGGAAAATTAATCACTTTACAGGCAATCAATTATGAATCTGTTACAGCCTATACCCTGGGTATTATGGCATATGACAGTGCAGGGCTTACTGCGTATCAAAACATTCACATTTACGTTAAAGATATTAATGAACCCGCCAATTAAAAGCCAATCTTTTTAATGGATATTCGCCTATAAAATCATTTGAGTGTAACCAAAATGACCGGAAATTAAATTATCACTCACCATTTTTTGAACCAGGATTACGCTGAAAAAGATGAATAAGATGAAATAAACACTGTATTTTAATCATCTCCTGGTTCAAAAACAAAAATGAAAAGTTTGGTACGCATATGCTTGATTTTAAATTGTTGAACAGTCAAGCATTTTTTAAATGGGGAACTTATTTTCCGAGCATTCCTTAGTAAAAAATGTTCGTTGTATCTTTTCAAGCTTTTTTTTGAAAAAAATTTGATTTTAAAAACGATACATTGTAATATTTATTAATGGATCATTTTTAATCAAATATTATGAGGTGCAA
>Ga0272440_1001425_pt1 | contig 19518 bp, 14 predicted proteins | sample SSMMMBAug17_FD_192440 | JGI IMG/M metagenome (GOLD analysis project Ga0272440, IMG submission 192440) | Marine sediment archaeal communities from Little Sippewissett salt marsh, Falmouth, MA, United States - SSM-MMB-Aug17 | ecosystem: Environmental > Aquatic > Marine > Wetlands > Sediment ...
AACAATGGCTGTGATGTCTTATAAAATATCACGAGGTCATACAGTGGCATACCCAAAACCAGAGTATTGCTATTGTACTAATTTTTTATACTTACTGTATCACAGTCCGGTTCGTGATTTTGACATTAATCCCCTTCTTGTAAAAGCATTAAATATATTTTGGATACTTCACGCAGATCACGAACAAAATTGCTCAACATCAGCAGTCCGCCTGGTGGGAAGTGGACGTGTCAATTTATATGCTGCAATATCAGCGGGTATTTCCGCATTATGGGGGCCCCTTCATGGTGGCGCCAATCAAGCAGTCATTGAAATGCTTTGTCAGATACAAGAAAATGGCGGCAATATTAAATCGTATATTGAACGCGCAAAAGATCGAAATGATTCTTTCCGATTAATGGGATTTGGACATCGCGTTTACAAAACCTATGATCCAAGAGCAAAAATTATAAAAAAGATATGCCACGAATTACTTGAGTCACTGGAAATAAGGGATCCATTACTTGAGATTGCCATAGAATTGGAGGAAGCTGTTTCCAAAGATCCATACTTTATTGATCACAACCTTTACCCCAATGTAGATTTTTATTCGGGAATTGTCCTCAGAGCGATGGGAATACCAACCAATATGTTTACAGTGATGTTTGCTTTGGGAAGAATGCCAGGATGGATTGCCCAATGGAAAGAAGATGCTGACAATCCAAATTGGAAACTGTATCGCCCGCGACAGGTTTATATTGGCTCCAAAAAACGCAGTTATGTGCCCATTCATGAAAGGTAATTCTGAATGAAATATGATATTTTGCACAATCAGATTTTTCATTGGGATGGTTTTGGCGGACTTCTAAAACTGGCTTCAGGCAATTGTATGCTGCGTGTTGTTCAGCTTCAAAAATCAGACCTTGCTTTTGTGAAACCCTATATTGTGATTACCGAAGATACGCCCCCTGATGATCCATCAAAAAAAAATCAAAAACTCAGCATCCGCAGTTGTTGTGCGCATATTGCAACCTGCGTTACCCAAAAGTTTTCAATTAATCCCAATCGCATGTTTTATTTGGAATACTATCCAGAATCAATTTATGGCGTTAATCAAGAAAAACATATTTCAGAACAGTACGATGTTGTGAGTTTTTTCTGGGATGATAACAAAGCATTTCAACCTTCTTTTAGAGTATTGAAATCCCCGGTACTTGATCACGTAAAAAAAATTCATCAAGAATTAAAAGAAAAAAAGGAAATATAAATCATTATGAGCATGAATATTGTTGAAAAAATAGACAGGCTGGTGCAAGTCCGCCATGTTTTGGTCAGTGTATCTGACAAGAGCGGACTGGACACTTTTATTCCAGAATTGATAAATATTGTTCCTGATATTCAAATCATTTCCACTGGAGGAACATATCAAAGAATAAAGGAAATTTTGCAATCAGAACAAAACCTTGTGATGATTTCAAATTACACAGGTCAACCAGAAACCCAGGGTGGTCTTGTCAAAACACTTGATTTTAAAATTTATCTGGGTCTGCTCACAGAAACCTACAACAATGAACATCAAAAAGACCTGGAACGTACAGAGGCATCGCCCATTGACATGGTTGTTGTCAATCTTTATCCATTTAAAGAAACTGTTGCAAAAGAAGGTGTCACAATTGAACAGGCCCGTGGGAATATTGATATTGGTGGACCATGTATGATTCGGGCATCAGCAAAGAATTTTTTGCGTGTGGCATCTGTAGTGGACCCATCAGATTATGGGATGATTATTGATGATATTCGAAAAAATAAGGGGTGTACTTCCCTGGAAACCCGGTTCATACTGGCACAAAAAGCCTTTGGCCATACCCATGAATATGATGCCAATATCCATAAATATATGAATGAACAATTTTTTGATGATGTTTCATCATGTTATAATTAATTGTTTGTATCAGGTTGGGAAACTTTTTTTAAGCATTCCTAATCAGAACCTTGATTAAACTGCATAGACAAATGATGATTCATCAATAAAACTTTTTCACAAAGATTCTTCATTTCAGGTAATAATTGTGTATGGATTTCATGATTCAAATGAGATGTTGTCAGGCGAACGCTTTTTTCGTTAATATTCATCATCTTTACAATTGACACAGATAATGAATGTGACATGCGCGACATATCTAAATAGGTTTGATTGGTCATGTCTTGCATACGATCAAAATATGTGGTGGAAAGAAAGTGAATGGTTCTGCCAAAAGAATCCTGATTCGCATTTAATTTATCCTGTTGTGCCTGCGACACCCCGGGAATGACAGTTGCAAAAAGGATTGATATGATAACGGCTTTAAAATATTTATTTGATGCATTCATGATTACCTCGCATTGTACCAGTATGCAACCATTATTTAAGTATCTTGTCAATAACAAAAATAATTGGGCATTATAGCAGTAATTACTGAATATTTTTTGGAGATAACGATCATGACAAAATACCCCAAGAACAGGGAAATCGTTTCATCAGCACCATGCCGAATAGATGCAGGCGGAACCCTGGACATCCCCTTGTTTCATTACACATTACGTCATTTAAAACCATGCACATTCAATATTGCATTGGATATGCGGACGCGTGTTATGATTCACCCATATTCATCCGATCAAGTCAAGATAACATCCAAAGGCTTTAAGGATGCCTGTTTTCCAGGAGAAAATCTTCCTTTTGATCATCCGATGGGACTGATGTTTGCGATAGTCGGTTATTATCGTATTTCGGGCTTGCATATTCATATTGAATCCGATTCTCCTCCGCGAAGCGCACTGGGGGGCTCATCAACAGCAGCAGTGGCCTTAATAGCAGCCCTTTCTCATATTGTTAATGAACCTGTTTCCAAAGATCAAATGGCTTTTCTTGCCTATCAAATTGAAAGCAATGTTGCCCGCGTTTCATGTGGCATCCAGGATCAATTGGCTGCCATATTTGGGGGCGTAAATGCCTGGCATTTTAAGACGTCCCCTTCTGAAAAATTATTTGATCAAAAAATTTTGTTTTCAAAAAATGATTTTAGCACACTGGAAAATCACATTCTCATCGCATACTGTGGCATACCTCACGAATCAAAAGATATCAATGGACAATGGGTTGATCATTTTCTTACAGGCGCTACCAGAAAAATCTGGGAAGAAATTGTTTTACATACCCGGACATTTATACAAGCCCTGCTGAATAAAGATTGGTCTTTAGCAGTTTCAGCAATTCAGTCTGAAGTTGATCTTCGCATGCAAATGACACCCGATGTATTTGATAAAGCTGGTAAAGCATTGCTAAGGGCAGCCATTGACAATCAGTGTGCGGCCAGATTTACAGGTGCTGGTGGCGGTGGGTGTATTTGGGCCATTGGTGATAAAAAACAAATTGATATATTGCGGGATGTCTGGGTCAATTTACTGAATCAGTATCCAGATGCCTTGCTTTTACAAAATAAAATCGCAGATTGCGGTGTAATTATTGAAGGAGATAATTAATGACATTTCAGGAAATCATTCTGACACTTCAAACATTTTGGGCTGAAAAAGGATGTGTTCTGGTTCAACCCTATGATATGGAAGTTGGTGCTGGCACGTTTCACCCAGCAACGCTCTTGAAAGCTCTGGGGCCTGAGCCCTGGAAAACAGCTTATGTTCAACCATCAAGACGTCCAACTGATGGCCGATATGGTGAAAACCCCAATCGACTCCAACATTATTATCAATATCAAGTATTGTTGAAACCTTCCCCCACAGATGTTCAAGATTTATATCTTCAAAGTCTGGAAAAAATCGGTATTGATTCATTGGCGCATGATATTCGTTTTGTTGAGGATGACTGGGAATCTCCCACACTTGGCGCTTCAGGTCTGGGTTGGGAAGTCTGGCTTGATGGCATGGAAATTACCCAATTTACTTATTTTCAACTGGCAGGCAGTATTGAACTTCATCCGATTTCTGTGGAACTGACCTATGGACTTGAACGTATTTGCATGTATTTGCAAGGCATTGACAATGTTTTCAATATTCAGTGGAATGATACCATCACTTATGGTGAAGTCCACCACAGGCAGGAAGTTGAACAATCGGCTTATAATTTTGAACATGCAGATGTTGATATGCTTCGCCAACTGTTCAATATGTTTGAACATGAATCATTGAATATTGTTCAAAAAAACTTGCCTATTCCAGCATATGAGTATTGTCTCAAATGTTCTCATATCTTTAACCTGCTGGATGCAAGAGGCGCAATCAGTGTCACTGAGCGAACGGGTTATATTGCACGGATTCGAAAGCTGGCCCGAAAATCTGCACAGTCTTACTTAAAAGGCCGAAAGGAAATGGGATATCCATTGCTAAAAAAGATTTCCAAAACGAAGGAGATATCATGAACGATTTGCTTTTTGAAATATGCACTGAAGAATTACCTGCGGGTTATATTCAGCCTGCATTGAACAGTATGCGCCAAAATATGCAGACCGCATTACAAAATGCCCGCATTACGCATGGTAATATTCGTACAATGGGCACTCCCAGACGCCTGGCTTTATACATAAGCAACGTTGCAGACGCTCAAAAAAATCAGACACGTGAAGAAACAGGTCCGCCTCAAAAAGTTGCCTATGATGATAATGGCAATCCAAAAGTGCCAGCAATCAAATTTGCAGAAAAATGGGGCAAAAATGTGGATGATATTTTTATCAAAGAAATGCCCAAAGGAAAATATTTATGCCTGACCATAACTGATGATGGCAAGCCTACTGCGAATGTCTTGCCAGGTATTCTTCCAAAAATTATTGACAGCACACCATTTCCAAAAACCATGCGATGGTCTGATTATAGCAAAGCATTTGCACGTCCGGTGGTTTCTCTGCTTTGTTTGTTGGGGAAATCAGCAATTTCCTTTGATTGGGGTCATTTAAAAAGTGGACAGAAAAGTTATGGCCATCGGTTTGTTCATCCTGAAATGCTGGAAATTACATCGCCAGAACAATATGAAAGCCAACTGACACAAGCAAGCATTGTTGTCGATATCGAAAAACGAAAACAAATGATACAGGATCAAATCAATCAACTGGCATCAAAACTGGATGGACAAATTAAAACAGATCCAGTCTTATTGAACATTGTCACAAACTTGGTAGAATATCCAGTTGCTTGCGCTGGCCAGTTTGAAGAATTCTTTCTTGAAGTGCCTTCAGCTGTGCTGATCTGTGCCATGCGTGAACATCAAAAATATTTTGCAGTCATCAGTAAAAATGGACAATTGATGCCCTGCTTCATTGCAGTGAATAACACTCCTGTCAAGGACATGTCCCTGGTATCCAAAGGACATGAACGCGTTCTTCGGGCACGGCTTTCTGACGCCCGATTTTTCTTTAAGGGTGATCTGAAAGAAAGTCAAGATGCCAGAGTTGAAAAATTAAAAGGTGTTTTGTTTCAAGCCCAATTGGGAACAGTATACGATAAAACCCTTCGTATTCAAAAAATGGCTGAATTTCTAGCACAACAGATTGATGATGATCTTATCTTGTCTCATGTCAGTCGTGCTGCATGGCTATGCAAATCTGATTTGGTTTCGCAAATTGTCAATGAATTTCCAAAACTACAGGGAATCATGGGAAAAATATATGCACAAAAATCCAATGAAGACGAATCCATTGCTATAGCTATTGAAGAGCATTATCAACCGACCCATTCAGGTGGCGCATTACCCAAAACAATGCATGGCACGATTCTGGCCATTGCAGATAAAATAGACACCATTTGCGGATGTTTTGGTGTGGGCCTTACACCAACTGGCACCGCAGATCCCTATGCACTTAGACGTCACTGTATTGGTATTATTCGGATGTTTAATGAACATCAACTCAGCTTTTCTTTACAGGAAAGTGTAGAAAAAGCAGTATCCATATTATCTGAAAAATTGACACTTCCTCAATCAGATGTTGTTGAAACAGTTATGGACTTTTTTCAAACGCGTATGATTCATATTCTGACAGAATCCGGCATTTCCAAAGATGTTGCTGCTGCTGTATTAAGTGCAGAAATTTCATCGATTCCAGATATTTGGTCTCGTGCAAGAGCTTTGGAAAGTCAGAAAAGTCAACCGGATTTTGAATCACTGGCAGCAGCATTCAAGCGTGTGGGAAATATTCTCAAAAATATTGACAAACAAACATTGACAGAAATTGATCCAAACCGATTTGAGCATGATGCTGAAACCGAATTGTATGAAACCAGTAATCGCCTGGAAAGTGAGATATATTCTTTGATTCAAGCAGGACGTTTTGATGATGCCCTAAAAACCATCGCAACCATACGACCTTGCGTGGATCGTTTTTTTGATGATGTGCTTGTGATGGCTCCTGATAAAGTTTTGAAGAATAATCGTTTGAAATTACTTTTTAATATTTCAAAATGGTTTGAACAGATAGCAGATTTTACAAAAATATCAGGGTAAACTTTTTATCGTAATAAGGAGACAAAATGAATTTACAAAAAAAAATTGCATGTATTGGCGCTGGTTATGTTGGCGGGCCAACAATGGCAGTTATTGCAAAGAAATGTCCAGATTGTACAGTAACTGTCGTTGATATTAATCAAGAGCGAATTGATTCCTGGAATGCAGAAAACTTACCTGTTTATGAACCCGGTCTGGATGAAATTGTAAAAGATGTTCGTGGCAAAAATTTGTTTTTTTCCACTCAAGTTGAAAAGGCTGTGATTGAAAATGATATCATTTTCATCGCTGTGAACACGCCCACAAAAGATTATGGTGTGGGTAAAAACATGGCTGCTGATCTTCAACATTGGGAAGTCATTGCCAGACAAATCAGAAATGTGGCACAATCGGATAAAATTATCGTCGAAAAAAGTACACTTCCTGTAAAAACTGCTGAAGCAATGGAGACAATATTGAATACCGACTCAAAAATTCATTTTGAAGTGTTATCAAATCCAGAATTTTTGGCAGAGGGTACTGCAATCAGGGATTTACTTGAACCAGATCGTGTATTAATCGGTTCACGCGAAACAGCATCTGGCAGGAAAGCCAGAAATGAACTTGTTGAAATTTATAGTGCTTGGGTCCCAAAAGATAAAATTATCACAACAAATACATTCAGTTCCGAACTATCCAAATTGGTCAGCAATGCATTTTTAGCCCAAAGAGTGTCGTCAATTAATGCAATTTCAGCTATTTGTGAGGCGACTGGCGCTGATGTTCACGAAATTGCCAAAGCTGTTGGGGCTGATTCACGCATAGGGAATAAATTTCTAAATGCCAGTGTTGGATTTGGTGGTTCATGTTTTCGAAAAGATATTTATAATCTGGTTTATATATGCCGAATGTATCATTTGCCTGAAATTGCAACATATTTTGAGAATATAATTAACATGAATAATTATCAACAGCAGCGTTTTGTTGATAATGTAATCCGATCAATGTTCAATACTGTGGCAGGTCGTAAAATTTGTATTTATGGCTGTGCTTTCAAAGCAAATACAGATGATGTTCGGGATAGTCCTGCATTACCAGTTGCCAGAACATTAATGTCTGAAAAGGCTCATCTTGTGATTTCCGACCCAAAAGCATTAGAAAATATGAAATCAGAACTGGGTGATCCAAAAAACGTTCTTTTTATAGATGATCCATATGAAGCTGCTAAAGGAAGTCATGCTATTCTAATTGTTACTGAATGGGATATTTATGGGACACTGGATTATCAGAGATTGTATGATTCGATGATTAAACCGGCATATTTGTTTGATGGTCGAAATATGATCAATCGAAAATCTTGTTATGATATTGGATTTAATGTCTATTCCATAGGAAAAGAAGCCTTAATTCATAAATGATTATTTAATACTTTTGGTGAGGGGCAGAGTAAATTTGATCTGTCAACTGAGTTTCAAAACAAAATAAAGGATCTAGAAAAAAATAATCGCTCATTAAAAACATGCCATCGAGTTAAACGAGTTCGTAGAGACAAGGCATGCCTTGTCTCTACGAGACTATTCTGTAATCATAATGATCAATTTATTTTTCAAGCATACCCTGGCATACTGCTTTGGCCTTTGCCACAACCTGTTCTGCCATATCTCTTTTATAATCCTGTAATTGCTTTTGGAGGTCAGTATTGTTCAAAGCCAGCATTTGAATCGCAAACAATGCTGCATTCTTAGCACCGGGTTTTCCAATCCCCATCGTTGCTACTGGAACCCCTGGCGGCATTTGGACTGTTGATAACAAAGAATCTAAACCTTGCAATGATGAAGCATTAATGGGCACACCAATAATTGGAATCCGTGTATGTGCTGCTAAAAAGCCTGCTAAATGTGCAGCCATCCCAGCACCCGCAATAATGACATTTATCCCTTTTTGTTCAGCATCACGAGCAAATTTCATAACACGCTCTGGTGTACGATGCGCTGAAGCAACAGTCATTTCATAAGGAATGCTAAATTGCTTGAAAGTCATGGCAGCAGATTTCATAATATCAAGATCAGAGTCACTTCCCATAACTATACCGACTTGCGGTAATTGGCCCAGTCGATCAACAGCTTTTTTACCAATATCTTTCCGAAAATAACATCCATTCCATGAAATACGAGAAACAGCATCGTATGCATCATCAATTGCACTTTGAATCGTGTCGCCCAATGCAGTAACACCTAAAACACGCCCCCCGCTTGTTACAATATCATGCGCTTTATAAGCAGTCCCTGCGTGAAAAACCCTTACTTTTTCGGTGTCTAAATTATTATCAAGACCATTTATTATCATTCCCTTCTGATATGATTCTGGATATCCCCCTGATGACATCACGACACATACAGAAGGTCTTGGATCAATATCCAATTTAAACCTGTCTAATTGTCCATCAATGCAAGCATCCATAATATCTACCACATCAGATTTTAAACGCATCAGGAGGGGTTGACATTCTGGATCACCAAAACGTACATTGAATTCCAACACATACACTTGATCTCGAACAATCATTAAGCCTGCGTACAACACACCACAATAGTTAATGCCTTCTGCTTTTAAGCCATTAATTACCGGAATCATAACTGTTTCCATCACTTTATCATGCATGATACGATCAATAATAGGTGCTGGTGAATATGCCCCCATTCCACCTGTATTCGGGCCCTGATCATTATCAAATATTGCTTTGTGATCCTGTGATGAAGGCAGTGGTAAGACAGTTTTGCCATCAGTAAATGCTAAAAAGGATGCTTCTTCACCAACCAGGCATTCTTCAATAACCACTTTTTTTCCTGCATTGCCAAAAATTTGATCCACCATAATTTTTTGCGCAGCATGAATGGCTTCATCATGTGTATTGCAAATAATTACACCTTTTCCCGCGGCAAGGCCATCAGCTTTTACAACAATAGGTGTTTCTTGTGAACGAATATAGCTGTTTGCTTTATCAAAATCATCAAATGATTCCCCACGAGCAATGGGAATGTTATATTTTTCCATAATATAACGAGAAAAAGATTTGCTGGCCTCAATTTGTGCGGCCATCTTTCCTGGGCCAAAAACCCTGAGCCCTTCTTTTTCAAAGCGATTGACCAGGCCCAAAGATAAAGGCAGTTCCGGCCCGACAACAGTGAGATCAATGCTGTTATCTATAGAAAAATCTAATAATTCTTGAATATTATCAGCTTTAATGTCAATGCATTCAGCAAGACTGGCGATGCCAGCATTTCCAGGCGCACAGTAAATTTGTGACACTTTTGGGCTTTGTGAAATTTTCCATACCAAAGTGTGCTCTCTGCCGCCATTGCCAATCACGAGAACTTTCATGATACCTCCTGAAATAAAAAAGTATAAAAATTGACAGAACCAAAGGTTCAAAAAATTAATTGGCTCTGTTAAATTGTATTATTTGGGTTGTGAGCACAGCCCACTTGAATAATCTTTCATTATTTACTAATATTTGTCAACAAGAAAGCAATTCGTCTGGCATAATTTCTGCTTTTCTGAGGCAGAATAAAGTTCAATAAATTTAAATTATTAATTTTTTAAAGGACCGTCCCATGATTACTCAAGAGCAATACATTCCCATTCCAATAATCAAGAGCATATCGTTTCAACTGGCCAAAAAAGGATTTATTGCAGCCATGTGTATGGCATTTATCCTGGGAATTTCACAAGCCATTTGGGGGTACTATTTACAAAAAAAAATCAATGTTAACACGATCAAGGAAATGCTTCATGCTATAGAAGAATCCTCAACCCAGGTACTCTTCAAAAAAGATAAAAATCTGGCAAGAATGGTATTGGGTGGACTGATAAAAAAGGATTTTATTATTGAAGTAACAATATATAATGCAGATCATTCTGTGTTTTTATCTATTACGAATTATTCAGAGAGAGAATCGCAGTATCGGTTTATAACCCGAATTATTTCTAAGGAATTCTTACAAAATAGTATTCCTCTAATTCATGACAAAAGCCATCGTATTGGAACCCTGGAGTTGACAGTGGATCATCATATCATGCTTGTCCCCCTCTATCAACGCGCAATAATATCCATTTTTTTGTCAACCATATTAATATTAATTGTTTGTGTGATCATGTTTGCTGTTTTTCAGCGGAGTATCACCAATCCATTGACCTCAATTATCCAATCCATTCGTTCCATTAATCCGCGTAAAATAGATAACGCACGGCTCAAGCCATTGCATGGACATCAAGAAGATGAACTGGGGCTATTAATTAACATTTCAAATGAATTCATTCAGAGCAATTCATATCATATGGAAGAACGAATTATTGCTGAAAAAAAATTGCGTGCATTAAATGAGGATCTTGAACAACGCGTTAAAGAAAGAACCGATAGACTATATCAAAAGATTATACAACATGAAAAAGCCGAGGAACAGTTGCGTATGTATGAGAGAATCGTGGCGTCTACCAGTGACATGATTGGACTGATCAACAGAGATTATAAGTATATTCTGATCAACGCATCTTATGAGCTTGCATTCGGTAAAGAGTCTTCAGAGTTAATCGGTAAGAATATTGAAGCACTTTTTGGCAGTGAAATGAAAAAACAGTTGGAACCGAAACTGGAAAGATGTTTTAATGGTGAAAGCATCGTCTTTGAAACCTGGTACAATTACCCGGCAATTGGTAATCGTTACATGAGTGTTCACTACACGCCCTGGGTTCAGGATGATTTTATTGAACATGTTGTCGTTTCAGGAAGAGACATCACCCGTTTAAAGCGCGCTGAAGAACAACTCAATATTGCAATGGCAGAGGCTGAAGAAGCCAACAAAGCGAAAAGTGAATTTTTAGCACGTATGAGCCATGAAATCCGCACGCCATTGAATGGCGTAATTGGGTTGACCCATCTGGTAATGCAAACAAATCTTTCCAATAAACAATATGATTATTTAAACAAAATTAATTCATCATCACAATCCCTTTTATCAGTTATTAATGACATTTTGGACTTTTCTAAAATTGAAGCGGGCAAATTGACCATCGAACATGTTATTTTCAAACTGGATGAAGTTTTAGAAAAAATATCAAGTATTTTGAGTATTAAAGCCCATAAAAAAGGCCTGGAATTAATTTTTGAAATTGCTCCAGAAGTTCCGAATACTCTATTTGGAGACCCTTTACGACTGGGACAGATCTTAACAAATTTAACAAACAATGCCATCAAGTTTACAGATCATGGTGAAGTCATCATTCGGATTCAATCTCAAAAAACAGATACCCCAAATAAAGTCACGCTAATTTTTTCTGTAATAGACACTGGCATTGGTATGAGCCAAAAACAGATCAAAAAACTGTTTAAATCATTTAGTCAGGCAGATCGATATATTACCAGAAAATATGGAGGAACAGGTCTTGGACTCTCCATTTGTAGAGGTTTAATCGAAATCATGGGGGGAAATATCAATGTCAAAAGCACCTCTGGAAAAGGAAGTATTTTTACATTTAGCTGTCCTTTTGATGTTCAACAATTAGAAGAAATGCCAAAACATATTCATCCTGATACCTCAGATATTCATATTCTGCTTGTGGATGATAATAAGGCATCGCGCATGGTATTCAAAAAAACCCTTTTATCCTTTTCATTTCGAGTAACTGAATCGGGGAATGGGCAGGAAGCCTTGAACATTTTGTTGTCAAATCATAACGATCCATTCTCTCTGGTATTGGTAGACTGGAGAATGCCAGGAATGGATGGAATTGAATTAACACGACGCATTAAAACATTGTCAAAAGAATGCGAGATTCCTTCAATACTGATGGTTACGGCATATCGTGATGACAGTATTATCAAAAATGCTGAATCTGCTGGTATTGAAGCTGTTTTGACCAAACCGATCAAGCCATCAGATCTGCTTGACAGTATTATGTCCAGCTTAAATAAAAATCAACTTCAATCAATAATTGATCGCAAACACGAAGCACAATTCAAAGACAGGTATCAACTAAGCGGGAATATTTTGTTAGTAGAAGATAATAATATCAATCAGGAAGTTGCAGAAGAATTACTGCGATTATGTGGTTTTCAAGTTCAGATTGCAAGTAATGGCAAACAGGCTTTAGACAGATATTACAGCCAAGCCTCATATTTTGATGCCATTTTAATGGATATTCAAATGCCTGTAATGGATGGTTATGAATCGACAAATCAAATTCGTCGTTATGAAGATTCAAATGCACTGTCACCTGTTCCCATTATTGCAATGACAGCACATGCAATGACTGGTGAAAAGGATCGTTGTTTGTCTGCTGGAATGAATGACTATACCACAAAGCCTATTGATCCAGATTTGTTGATTCAAACCCTCTGTAAATGGATTCCTCATTTAAAGCATAAAAAGCCCATCAAAATAAAAAAACAAAATAATTTTAATTCCTCGTTAACTACATCATATTCTGGATTAAGTATTTCTGATGGCCTTGCACGTGTTTCCTATCAAGAGGAAACTTATCTGGCGATTCTCAAAACATTTATTAGAGATTTTTCAGAAAGTGGCGATCAAATTATTTCTCTTTTTGAGAATCGATTGTACGAGGAGATGAAAAGAGATGTTCACAATTTAAAGGGTGTTTCAGGAAATATTGGTGCCAGGTATGTTTTTGACAGTTGCCGCTTGATTGACAGTTTGATAAAAAACAATGAAATAAAAAAAGTTCTTCCTGAACTGAACACACTGGCAGTGAATTTAAGCGAAACCATTCAAGCGATTCAAGCGATTCTTGATTCAAAACATCAGTTATTTGGCAATGAAACAAACGTTCAAGATGAACAGCCGATGAATCTTGAAGATATTCAAAATTTGTTGCAAGATTTTGATCAATTATTGCAACAACATCATCTGGATGCAGAATTTGTTCTAAAAAAACTGATAAATGCATTAAAAGGTAAAGATTGCAATACAGAATTGTCCATTATTGCGGATCATATGGCAAGATACGATTATGTCGCAGCACGTAATCACTTATTGACGATTAAGGATAAAATACAGGAGGTATTTGATGACTCACGACGATGACAAAAAGAAAATATTGATTGTTGATGATATCCCTTCAAACATACAAATATTGGCAGAAGCCATGCGAAAGGATTATCAAATTATATTTGCCACAAAAGGGGAGGAAGCTATTAAAATTGCAATGGCAGATCAACCACCTGATTTGATATTACTGGATATTATGCTACCAGATATTGATGGTTACACCGTTTGCAGACAGCTAAAAAATGAGAAAAAAACCAGGGAAATCCCAATTATTTTCATTACTGCCAAGTCTGAAGAAACAGATGAAACCAAAGGTTTTGAGTATGGGGGGGTGGATTATATTATCAAACCATTCAGTATTCCCATTGTCAAAGCACGTGTTCAAACGCATATTGAACTAAAAAAGAAAAGAGACATGCTGAAAGAAATGGCGGATCGTTTGGAAAAGATTAATCAGACCAAAAATAAATTCTTAGGTATTGCAGCTCATGATTTACGAAGTCCATTGGGTTCGATACGCGGTTTTTCTCGATTATTATTTGAAGAGTTAACCGGGCAGCTTTCAGCGGACCAAGAAGAATTTCTGGATATTATTTATCAGCAAAGCAAGCACATGCTGGCTCTTGTGGATGATTTACTGGATGTTGCTGTGATTGAAAGCGGAAAGTTGGACCTTCGGATACGAAAGGATAATCTTGTTGAAATGATTGAAGAGCGCATTCGATTATTTCAACACAAATTTAATAAAAAACAGATTCACCTGACAAAACATTTTGACAATATTCCTGAAATTGCTTTTGATTGTACAAGAATCGCACAGGTGATTGATAATTTGTTAAGCAATGCAATCAAGTTTTCACCAGAGAATGGAAATATCAAGGTTTATGTTCATCAACTTGAAGATAGAATTCGTGTTGATGTTGTTGATGAGGGCTCTGGCATTCCAATTGAACATCAACCCCATATATTTGGTGCTTTCCAAAAATTTAGAAAAAAACTGGCCGGAAGTGAAAAAAGTACCGGTCTGGGTTTGTCAATTGTCAAACGAATTATTGATGCTCACGATGGCAGTATACGTGTAATGAGTGAACCAGAAAAAGGGACCACAATGAGTTTTACCCTTCCAATTCGCTATGATGAAATCATTTCAGAAGATTTGTGCTGTGTGGATTGAGCTTATTACCTCCATAAAAAAAGGCAGCTTTTGAACATTCCTATAATGAATGATCTTAAAAGCCATACAAGTAAGAAAAAATTGATAATTTACATTTTTGTATTGCTAAACACAAAAAAATATGTAACGAATCATCAAAAATTTTGATTTGATGTCAATTGACAATCTTTTTTCAGTTTGTAAATCAATAAAATTGAAACTTGCTATTTTGCAAAAAAACAGAAAGGAATCAAAAAAATGCCATTTAAAACCACACGATTTGGCGAGGTAGAATTTGATGACACCGTAATTACATTTTCAGATGGAATTCCGGGGTTTGAAGAATTTACGAGATATAAACTCTTTCATAATATTGAGGCCGGTGATGCGCCATTTCTGTTTTGGCTTCAATCCCTTGAAGATCCAGATTTGGCATTTCATGTGATTGATCCATTTGCCTTTGGATTTAACTATGAATTTGTTTTGACTGATGAAGAGTCAAAAAAAATAGGTGCCACAAAAATTGAAGATCTGGCCATTTTGCTGATGGTCTCAAAAGTTAAGGTTGGTGAGGATAATCCAGAAGAAAAAATTAAGGCTCATGTGACCAATCCCCTGGTAATTAATTTATCCAGCCGAAAAGGTTTCCAAAAACAACTTAAAAATATTGATTATGATTTAACAATCAAAGCGCCGGATAAAGATGATTGAACATTCACATGTAACCCGAATTACTTATAAAGAAAAATCAATTGTTCTTGTTGGGACTGCCCATGTATCCAAGGAAAGTATTAAGCTGGTCAAACAAATTATTGAATCAGAAAAACCAGATACTGTTTGCGTTGAATTGTGTGAATCAAGATATCAGTCTATCCTCAAAAAAGAACAATGGGAAAATACAAATATTGTCACTGTCATTCGTGAGAAAAAAGCCTTTTTGCTGCTTTCCAACTTAATTTTGGCATCGTTCCAAAAACGAATGGCGGATCGACTGGACATCAAACCCGGTGGCGAGATGATTGAAGCCGTTGAGTGTGCTGAAGCCATTAATGCAAAAATTCATCTTGCTGACCGGGAAATTAGAATTACCTTAAAACGTGCATGGCACTGCCTGAGCTTATGGAAAAAATTACAGCTCCTGTTTGAATTATTGATATCCGCTGGTTCTATGGATGATATCAGTGAGGAAGAAATTGAACAACTGAAAGAAAAAGACATGCTGGATGCTGTAATCAATGAAATTGGTCAGTCCTTGCCTGAACTACGTACGATATTAATAGATGAGCGCGACCAATATCTGGCCGAAAAAATACGAACAGCCAAAGGAAAACATATTGTAGCGGTATTGGGTGCCGGACATGTTCCAGGCATGTTAGATCAAATGGACAAACCTGTTGATCTCAAATCTTTAGAAACAGAACCCCCGCCAAAAAAATCAGCACTCTTTTTTAAATGGGGGTTGCCGATTCTGATCATTGCGTTGATATTTTTTGGTTTTTTCAAAGCAGGCATACAGGCCGGTCAAGATATGGTTTGGTGGTGGTTTGTTGCGAATGGCACATTGGCTGGTTTGGGTGCCTGTCTGGCACTTGCCCATCCTTTAACCATTATTTCAGCAATCGTTGCTGCGCCTTTGACATCTCTTAATCCAATGATTGCAGCGGGCTGGGTTTCCGGGCTGGTTGAGGCATATATTCGTAAACCCAGAGTTAAAGATTTCCAAACCCTTTCTGAAGATATTTCTTCAGTGAAAGGCTTTTGGCGAAATGCTGTAACACGTACATTAATGGTTGTTGTTTTTACAAATATTGGCAGTTCTGCAGGAACCTTTGTCGCTTTACCCATGATGTTGAAAATATTTGGGCAATAAATACTGGACCCTATTTAATATGAGCCAATTAAAACAACTTGATTATAAAAATATCGTGCTTGCAGTTCTTTCCGGAATTTTGCTGACAGCAGCTTTCCCAAGAATCGGCTTTGATTTTTTTGCCTGGTTTGCGCTTGTGCCACTCATTCTGGCGATAAACAAAACGAACACTGTTTTTATAACAGGATGTCTTGCAGGATTTATCCATCAGATATCACTCGTTTACTGGCTGGTTACAGCCATGCATGTGTATGGCAACCTTCCTGTTATTTCCAGTGTGCCATTGCTGATCTTGCTTTGCATGTATTTATCTGTTTTTACTGGTATATTTTGCGTTCTACTCAAGCGTTTGTGTCGCAAACCCTGGCATCTCATATGGGCCCCTTTTTTTTGGGTTGCCCTTGAATATGCCAGATCACTTACCCAATTTGCATTTCCCTGGGAATTGCTTGGTTATAGCCAATATTTAAAGCTGCCTTTGATTCAGATTGCAGATATTACAGGTGTGTATGGTATTTCATGGCTTATTGTTTTATTCAATGTGGCCATTGTTTGTTTTTTGCTATATACCACACAACAATCATGGAATCAGCTTGAGGTATCAAATAGACTGGTCTATGTTTTTCTTGGATGCGTGATACTTTGCTTTGTTGCTTTTTTGACTTATGGTCTGGGTAGAATGCATGCTATGAACCAAATTATACAGACATCCCAAAAACACATGAAAGTTGGCGTTGTTCAGGGAAATATTAATCAGGCGGTCAAATGGGATGAAAAGTTTCGCAAGCAAACCATTCACAAATATATTCATTCAAGCCTTTCAGAAAAACATCATGATTCAGATCTCATTGTATGGCCTGAAACGGCTGTTCCTATTTATATTCAGCAAGAAACCGCTCTGAGCCAAAAGCTAAAAGCATTTATCAATAATCAAACTGCTGCATTGCTGATTGGTGGCTTGCGTTATGATCGTTCTGAAATTGGCCATTGGCAATTTTATAACAGTGCTTTTTTATTAGTTCCCCAAAAATCAACATGGCAAACATATGACAAATCACATCTTGTACCTTATGGTGAGTATATTCCCTTTCAGACAGTCTTTCCATTTCTGAAAAAATTTGTTCAGGGCGTTGGTGATTTTTCAGAAGGTACTGCGATCGAACCGCTACAATTTGAACAATGGTCAATTGGCCCTCAAATATGCTATGAAATTTTGTTTCCTGAGATTTCAAGACAACTGGTTCAAAAGGGTGCAGATATATTGGTTAATATCACCAACGATGCCTGGTATGGTCATTCCAGTGCTCCATATCAGCATTTTTCTATGATTGTCTTTCGCGCTGTTGAAAATAAACGATCTTTAGCAAGATCTGCCAATACCGGTATCAGCGGATTTATTAACCCCTTTGGCAAGATTATTTCATCAAGCGAAATTTTCACTGATGCCAATTTGAATGTGAACTTACCTGTTTTCAATGAGTTGACTGTTTACTGTCAGTATGGTGATGTATTTGCCGTACTTTGCTGCCTGGTTTTAATCATTATGATTCTTTCCAATTTTTTCAAACGGAAAAACTACAAATGAATGGCAGAGTCCTTATCGTTATACACATTTCGATAAGCGCTTTATCTTTCCTGGGAATCACCACCAATTTTTTTAAAACTGAATTAGTTTTACATCCACAGATTACACAAATGTTAACATCTTTACATTTTTTTCATTTCAACACAGTGTTTGAAAAACCAATATTCTTTTATAATTAAGTGTGTTATAAAGAATTATTCACAGGTTGAAATCCGGCACAGAGCTTGCGATTAAATCAATCAAACATCAACGAAAGTGAGGTCATCGTGAAGCAGACAATCCAATCATTCTTATTAAGTGTGTTCATCACCTTTTTGGTCACCGGGCAGTTACCTGCATTCGATCCAAATGACTGGTTTGATGAATGCCCTGATGGCCAATGCGGCTCTCCTCCCACTGGCGGCGTTGGCGGCGGTGGCAGCGGTGGTGGCCCGCTGCTTGTCAATTATGATTTGGGGCCAACATTTTCATTGCAGGAAGATATTGATGCCGATGGCTACATTGACCCACTGGACAATTGTCCATTTACACCCAATGATCCAACAGAAAACGATGATGGTGATGATTTTGGCAATGCCTGTGATAACTGCATAGATCAGCCCAATAATGATCAAACAGATACAGATGGTGATGGTGAAGGTGATGTATGCGATGATGATATTGATAATGATAACATTTTGAATGCATCAGATAATTGCCCATCAATATTTAACTTCAATCAACTGGATTCTGACAGTGATGGCTTGGGCGATCTTTGTGATCCAGATGATGACAATGATAATATTCCCGATACAATAGATAATTGTATAACTGTTTTTAACCCGGATCAACGGAATTCAGACAGTTATTTAGTTGGGGATCACGATGGTGATGCTTGTGATTTTGATGGCGACAACGATGGCTATATTGATCTTATTTCCAGTGAAAATGATTGGAATATGATCGTTGATTTATGTCCCAATTGTCGTTCTGACAATAATTTAGATCTGGATGCCGATGGTGTGGGAAATGCGTGTGATAATTGTCCAGATCAATACAATCCAGATCAACTGGATTCTGATTTTGATGGAAGGGGAGATATTTGTGATGATTAAAGTGATTCATTTATTGATTATTATTCTGTTTGCCTTTATTCCTGCCTGTGATGAAGAAACAAGCTGGGAATATCAACCAACAAGATATCGTGTCACCTTGTCGGGAAAATTTTTAACTGAATCGCCTGATGAAATTCAGTTTCCTGTCAAGGTGCTGTTTGCCATTGATTGCTCACTCAGTATGGGCGTTACTGCCGATGGTCAGACAACAGGTTCAGATCCACATTTTTTGAGAATTGAAGCTGTCAGACAATTCATTGATACTTACAACAGTAATGATAATACATCATTTGAGATTATGCTC
>Ga0272440_1001426_pt1 | contig 19501 bp, 9 predicted proteins | sample SSMMMBAug17_FD_192440 | JGI IMG/M metagenome (GOLD analysis project Ga0272440, IMG submission 192440) | Marine sediment archaeal communities from Little Sippewissett salt marsh, Falmouth, MA, United States - SSM-MMB-Aug17 | ecosystem: Environmental > Aquatic > Marine > Wetlands > Sediment ...
ACGATGATTGGCCGAGAATGGAAAGTAGGATATATCTCAGTTCTCGCATCAAAATATGATTTGAATCGCTGAACATATGAAACGCAATAAAAGATCAAAAAACGATACGTCTGGTGAACCAGCAAAGGGGTTAAAAACATAGCCGTCTTCCCACTTTCCAAATTTTTTCTTCAAGATGCCTTATACCGTGGACGAAACTCGCATTAGGAAATAACTTTGATAATCCTTTTTGCAAACAGACCTCTCCATCCACTGCTATGTAGCATCCACTGCCTGCATTTTTGAATATATGTCGATAAAATTCATGAAAAAATAGTTAGAAAAATATCTTTGGTCCGCCCCCATTTCAACCATTTCACAATTTTTTGCAAATGGCGGATAATACGACGTGGATGAAAATAAAATTTTCTATTTATACGCGATGCAATCGCATGGTATGATTGCGAATGGGATGCCAGATTCAAGAGACCTGCATCATCAGTTTTAAGTCCCGGCCTTTTTGAAAAAATATTTAAAGAAATATAGTCGGGATCAAGGCATCTTATAAAATGGTACAATCTCTTTTCATATGATTTTCTATTGACAAGGTCATTTCCTGCACCTGGCATTATCTGGGCAGCTGATGGAATCTTGTATTTTCGAAGCAATTCAAATGCCCTGAATATATCCTGGATTTTCATAAAGCGGGACATTCTATGAAGCCAGGCTTCATTATAACTTTCTACTCCAACCATCATTAAGCAACAACCCAGCTGAGAGGCGTTTTCAACAAGTTCTTCATCAAGCAAATCTGCTCGGGTAAAACAGATCCATTGGAAATTCAGTTTTGAATGTCTCCATTTTTGAAATAAATTCAGGGTGCGTGCTTTATCCACCATAAAGGTAGCATCGCGAATATACAAACTTGTATAGCCTGATTTAAATGCCCAATGAAGCTCTTCAATTATATCATCAACAGGTCGTCTTGCATAACCCAACAAATGCGTATTACAATATCGACAGGTATAAGGACATCCAAAACTGGTGCAAATACTGTAATAAGATGGTTTATAAAAAAATGGCAGTTTGTAGGAATACTGACGTGCAATATCTATGTTCGGTAAAGGATATTGAAAAGATTGTATTGGAACTGTAGATGAAAATGATTGTTCAGATGTAAAAACATAAGGCGATGAACCTTTTTCAATGTATTCCAACAGACCATTGGAACCAAAGTATAGTAAAATCCCTTCAATTTCAGGCTGTCTTTGTAAAAATATTTGGGGTTCGAATCGTGCAATATCTCCGGAGACAAATAATCGCGCAGTTGGTAAAGCCGATTTCAATTGATTGAAAAAGAGACAATCCCATTCCAACACAATTGCGCCTGTCAAGGAGAGTATAATATCTGGTGATAATGATTTTATTCGGGCCAATGTTTGTGAAAAAGTTAATTTTTCAATCATGGCGTCTACGAAGAATACATTATAATCAGGTGTAGAAAAATATCCGGATTGTATCAATAAATCCAATGGATGGATATCAAAGGCCCCTTTTGAAGGACAACTGCAATAACAATCGCGGAATACTGGCTGCATGGATGGTGGATTAAGTAACAATATTTTTTTCATTGGTTTTCCCAGATTGTTTCAAGATTTAGCTGAAATACACCTGCCATGGAATTAATCCACAATGTATTGTTTACAAAATGCATTCCATGTGGTGATCCACCCACATGCACACACCATTTTCGTTGACCAGTGGTCAAATCAACTGCAAATACTTTTCCAGAAAAATAGCCCAACACATACAAACAATTGTTATTTTTATCCAGACACATGCGACGCGCATGAATTTCCCCTTCATATGTGTTAATAATTTCAAATGTCTTGACGTCTATGGCATAAATGGCATCAAATATCCCACATTGATAATATAAAATATCATTTTGATCATCCAGTGCAATGGCAGTGCCAATGATATCAAAACAATGTCGGAATTTGAGTAGTTCAAATGTATCTGGATCTATTTCATAAAGATTGAATCCCGGCCCTGAAACAAAATACAGCTTTCGTGTTTTATGTGATTGAACAATATTCCAGACCGGCCCACCGAATCTTACCAGGCCTTGTTGCAACAAATGAAGGATGTGAATGATCTTTCCTGTTTCCAGGTCATAAGAAATCAATGCCTGTTCACCATCATTGCCAACATACAAACGATTTTTTTGAATGTCTTTTAACAAAGCCATAGGTTCCCAGTAGTCAATCAAGTCTTTGATTTGATTGGCATATTGTTGGCGAATTGAAAGATCCTGGGTGGACAGGGCATACAGCGTATCCTGATACCAGGGCCCCACAAATAGTGTTTTTGAAATAGGATCAATATCAATTTGCCGAATATTTTTACTCTGAAATATATGGATTTTGTCGGATTGCAAAGATTTTCGAACAATGGTTATATAGTTAATTTTTCTTGAACAATACGTACATCCATACATGGCAAAAAGCACTTTTTCAGTATGATCATAATAGATGCCGCGTGCATGATTGGTTTTGAGCATATTTTTTTTGACATCATCAAGATCAAATACTTTTTCCACCCCGCATTGATATTGAATATCATTTTGATGCCAGCCACCAATCCCACCATATTCATATAAATGAAAAAAGAGTGCAATGGCCAGAATATTGGGTAATATCATTGATGTAAAAATGCGCGCTTTTCTTTTTTTTATGGTGATCCATTCATATAGGGCGATCCATAAAATTAAAACAATCGGACTCAACCAGGATTGACCGCGTAACACCAGATAATAATTGATATAAAACTGTGAGACAAAAAATTTCATGCAAATGGATTGCCTGGCGCCATGCGTGAAAATATCTACCCAGATCCAGTAAAATAAAAACCACCACACCAAACGAAAGCATAACAATATCATCCACCTGGCAGACAGATATTTTTTCGTTACTTTTCCAAAGGAAAAAATGAGACTGGCAAATATTTCAAAGGGCAGGATCGGTAAAAATAACAAATAAATAATACTGTTTGAGTTGATCAAATCCAGCATAAATAATGATTGCACTAAATGAATATATGCTGAAATTATCCAGACAGACCACAAAGGAAATAAATGTTTATTGATCGTACCATTTCGGTTTCCATAACTGATTGATTGCGGCAAAACCTTCAAGTTTTTTCTGTCCTTTCAATGCTTGAAAAACATCTCTGAGTAAAACTCTTGCTGTTGAAAACAAAAACCACCAGTGTAGTGTACGTCGAATTTTGATTTTTGAAAACATGCCTTTTAAATAAGCAAGTGGACGTTTTTTTACAAAATCCTGATATAACACATGATTAAAATGCGCAATTTGGGTTCTGTTGAGATGGTTGGATGACATAATAGGATGGAACATATCATATTTTGAAAAATTTTTTGTTTCAATCCATCCTTCTTTATTGGCCTTGTCCCAGAGGGGTGTTCCTGGATAAGGCATGATTGGATGAAAGGCTGCAAAATCCAGCGCAGTTTTTCTGGTATATTCACCCAATTTCATCATGCTTTCTCTGGTTTCTGTTCGGATACCGGTAACAAATGTAGCCTGTCTGAAAACTTGTGGATATTTTTTCTTGAGCAAATGCGTTATATGATAGGTCTCCATGCCATTTAATCCGGTTTTTCCAATAAATTTCATATCTGTCTCATTGGCTCTTTCACCCCCCATTAAAACATGTCTCAGTCCGGCTTTAACCATTTTTTGTAGGATGCCTTGTTTTTCCTGTTCCAAAAGCAGATCAGCTCTTACAAAAGCCCACCATCCCAGGCGATATTTTTTTTTAATTATTTCAGAACAAAGGTCATCAATCCATTTTGAATCATAATTCCAGGTACCATCAACCCAAAACAGGTATCGCACATCATATTTATGATATAAGAGATCCAGTTCAGCCATTACACGATCAACGCTTTTGGTTCTTCGAACAGGCGTTAGATGGATGTTCCCATTTTTATAGTGATGTTCACCTTCCTGTGCACTCCATGAGCAGTATTCACAATTCATGGGACAACCCCTGCTTGCCTGAATGGTAATGGCTTTTGGGAACAGTTTTCCAAAAGGTGCATATTTATCAACAGGCATGGCATCATAATCCGGTATGGGAAGTGTATCCAGATCAGATATCAATGGGCCGGGTGCTGTTTCGACAATTTGTCCATTATTCCGATAAGCGATTGAATTTATATTGGAAAGATCTTCGTTGTTTCTTAAGGCCAGAATTAAATCTTTGAGGTATTTTTCGCCTTCATACCGGACAATATAGTCAATTTCAGGAAATTGATTCAAAGAATAATGCACCATGTGTGAATGAAAATGACCGCCAACAATGGTGATAATGTCCGGGTAAATTGATTTTGCAAGGCGAAGTGTTTTCACGCCTTCAAACACATAAGGTAAGCAATCTCCAACACAGACAATATGGGGATGTTCATCATATATGATTTTTTTTAAAGACCTGTAGCCGATTTTTAAGGGAAGACAGTCCACAATTTTGATGACAATCCCTGACAATTCCTGCTTGAGCCATGCACTCAAGCAGGGAAAAGACAGAGGCATCAAAAAATTATCTGATTCATTTAAAATGGGCCACAAATGACAGGGCGGTCGAATAAATAATAATTTTATAGGGTCTTGATTTAGGCTATGTTTCATTAATATTTCCAGTAATACCTGCCTTGTTCGGAGTCAATTGTTATATTTGGAATGGCAGTATCAGAACCATGATCGCCAAAAATCAATCTATCCTTACCATTGTTGTGAATAAACGCCGGAGGTTTAATTACTGTATCGAGAATAATAACTGATGGTGGCAGCTTGGGATCACTTGAATTGCTTGGATCTATTTTGATAGTTTCATCCTCAACATCAATAACAGGTTCTTCTAAACGACCGCCATTACAGGCATCCAAAATATAAATTGCAGAAAAGCTTTTTACACCACATCGGGTTGATGATGGAATAATAGAAACCAACAATACCTTGCCTTCACGAATAATGGGATCATCAATAATACGTTCATTCTGTATTGACAGATTAAAGTACCAGCCCACGTAGGATTTGTCATTTTCATCTTTTTCAGGAAACCATGTCATTGTGTTGTTCGTAACAACTTTATAGCCTTCAGATGCATAGCCTGTTTCAATGGTTTGTTCCAGTAATGCAATATTTTTATAATCATCACCCAGAGAATCAACATTGGATAAGGTCCGATCCTTGGTAAAAGCGCCGAGAAAAAATTCATTATTTCGTTCGTTGTTTTGCCAATCCCATATGCCATAAATCGTATGCTGATCCATGTTGGATGCGTCACCTTCAGTAATATAGCGACCTGTGCCAAAGATAACAATAAACCCAGATTTGCCATGAACGCAATGACTCATCACATCAGGTTTGCACGTGATGGGCTGGGGTTTACCTTCAGTTCCATCAGCATTGCGCGCCTGAAACAAAGGTTGAGGTTCATCATCAGTGCCATAGGCAACTTTCCATTCATCAGCGTTATCAGCAGTTAAATCAAATTTCCATAGATTGCCCAGCAAATCACCGGCAAAAATATAATCAACTTTTTCATCAAAATCGACATCAACAAGACTTGGTGTGGATAAACCATTACAAATATCATAGCTTCCAAACTTTGTATCAATGGTTTTTATCTGCGCGCCTGTTTTTAAATCCCGAATATACAAAGCAGCTTTACCGCGTTTACTGGCATAGCCATTTCCAAAAATGACAACCCATTGATTGATATTCGAATTAACAATAAAGGGTTTGCTATAACTGTACCCCATTTTCACATCTTCAGATTCGTCAGGGATTGCTTTTGATGGAAATTCCCATTGTGGCATATCCTGATGCGCCATGGAATCAGAAATTTTAAGACAATAATAGCCGCGTCCGCCTTTACCAAGCCCTCCCACCAGATATGTGCCATCATTATCAGTTTCTTTAATCGTTGGCGTGGCATTACAAAAATATTTGTGTCTGTATCCGGGCACGCTCAGTTCATATAAGTTTTCAAATACAAGATTGGGGATGTATGCCGCCACTTCTTCGCCTGTATCTGCTTTAAATACATGGGCCATGCCATCATTGGCACCAATGAAAACATAATTTTTAAAAAATAGCGGTTCAGAATGAACGATATCTCCCAGCTTGTGATAGCGTGTTCTCGCATTTCCATTATTTTGTTTTTCTTCAGTGGCATCACCACGAACATATCGTGTAATTCTTCTGGCCAAATCAAGATCCGGATTAATTCTTTCTAAAAGATCGGCACTTAAGTCCTCATTGAAAAAGACCCCGCCGCTTCCACCATTTGAAGTGATTATTTTTCGGGTTTCCCATTCTATATTATCAAGTTCTTCCTGTGCAGACCATACAGGATTATCATAATCAAAATTATTTGATCCACCTGTACCATAGGCTTTTAAGTCTCCAGACCAATCCCTTGAATTGTAACTGCTTTGAAAAACCATTGAATCATTTTCAATCTTCTTTCCATTAACAGCAACTGATGCCGCGCTGCCAATAACAGAAACCTGTCTACCAATTGATTCAATGGCATGAATCAGATCCTGAGGATTACTGGCAGAAAAGTATTCACCCCGACCATTGACTGCTGAATGCCAGAGATCATCAATTGTAGTTGGTTTACCAGAGGAAACTATAGGCCATTCAGGACAATAAGCAGAACAATCATCGCCAACAACAAGAGGGGGACAATTGGGATAATCCTCATAAGGATCAAGTGTGCCTTTTGTTCCAAATGCCACGCTGAATGTCACCATATGTTGATTGGTATTTATATCGCCTTTTCTGGGCGGAACTTTGTTCTCAAGGCTTGTGCTTAAATCAGTTTCATAATAATGCATGGCAACGTCAGCAAGGGTATTTACAGATGAATCACTGTAACAGGATGTATCGTAGTTTGAGCTTTTATCACCATCAGCATTGCCAACATTCGGATTGAATTTGCCATTCCAGAATCCATCTGTTATGAGAATAGCAAATGCTTGCTGGCAAGCACCACCTTCATCAGCAGATGCATATGGCCAGGATCCCAGATTACTGCCTGAACCTTCAGTGAAATAATCTCCCGCCTTTTTCAGACCTTTTCTCAAGGGAGTGCTCCCTGTTGTATCTGATATTTTATATATTAGATTTAACAATTTATCAGATTTGTCATCCAGACTACCAGAATCATTTTGACATTTAACAGGTAATACTTTGGTTTCAATGCAATCATTTATCGTAATAATTCCAATTTTTACACCTTTCAGCCTATCTATCATTTTTGATATTGCTGCTTTGGCGATATGAAGTCTTGTACGATAAAATGAATACCAATTGGCAAAGTTTTGCAATTCTTCATGAAAAGTTCTGGACGTTTTGATGTCATCTGGCGGCGAATCAGTTTTCTCTAGTTTTTTTACGACAAAATTTGAATTTGCATTTACAAGATAATAATCAATCGCTTTATCTGTAATATTCACCAAATAAAATTGAGATTCTTGTTTGGAAAGTACGTAATAATGAGAAAATGTTATAATTACATCTCCAATTTTCAAAAACTTTGTTGACATTTCTTTTGTTTTCGTTTTAGAATATGGATTTAAGCGCGGTTCGGTTGGATTCGCATTGGGTAGTTCTGGCCATGAGGCAGGATCAACATCATCCAGTTCATTCCATCTCACCCAGGGATCATAAGTGACTGAAGGATTGTAATACACTTTATTGTATTCAAACCATTGACATTTATAACATGCTCTAATTTTATTTGAATAAAGATCGGTATAAACTTTACCATTATGTTCATATTTTCCTTTACTTTCGTTTGACATAATGCTGAAATTCATACTGCCTGAATCATCAATAACCAACATAATCAGTGGCGGCGGGGGATCAGCTAGGGTTTCTAAAGGGATATCTGAAATGGAAATGCAATCATCAAAAGGACACGAATCCAAATGATCACAATCCTGATCAATATCATCACATTTAATTTCAGGATTTCCTGCAAAGCGATCCGGATTAGTATCATCACAATCACAGGATTCATCAACACATTGTGATGGCTTATGACCTTTACAATAATTTCGGGGTTCTTTTGGATCGCCACAACTATCATGATCCAAATCAATATAGCACGTTAACTTTAAACCTTCATCAATTTCACCATCACAGTCATCATCTTTATCATTACATATCTCTGTTGCGAGGGGATTAATCGCAGCATCATTATCATCACAATCAAGACTGTTTTTTACCCAGCCCGAATCACAATTAAACGCAAGTTTTGATGTTTCGATATCACCAAATGTATCACTATCAGCATCTCTGAAACATCGGTCCTCAATTTTTTTATACTCTGCTGTGTGACTCATGCCAAACTGAATAGGGACATTTGGTATTGTAAAATCAATGTCAAAAGGTAAAGGCCAAAGATCATAAAAAATATGAAAATCTTTTCTTTTGATGACTTCAAATTTTACAAGTGTGACAAAAGATGTAATTTTTGAAGGTTTTTCCCAGCCTTCAACATCAGAAAAAGTAATATGATATTCATGAGCAAAATCAACAGTTGGAATTTTCAATCCAAGTAGTCCTAAAGCCCAGTTAATTTTATCAATAATCCAGTTTAGAAAAGTTTCTAATAAAGACATGGCAAATGAATTATTAATCAATGAGCTAATTTGAAGATCAAATGTTTCGCCACTGCATAGGTTTTTCGCATCTTGACTGTTTAATTCCGCAGCAACTGACTTAAAATGCCATTTGGCATTATCATCGCAAGTGGGCTGTGGATTATTTGGCCCTTTTCCCACAAAATCGACCCGAACACCCAGAAGCGGGATGACTGCACTTGCGATATCGTCAATAAAACTTGCTCGGGCATGACATGGTTGTAAGACAATGCCTGTGGCAAGAATTATCAGGAAAAATTTGTTTTTATTCAATATTTTCATTGTTACATTCTTTTGTTTGGGGGTTAATTTATTTAATAAAACTTGAATAATACATCCTGTTTTAATACGAATACATATAGTGCCCATTGAGCTGCCATAATGATTCAATTTCTCTGTTTTTGTTAACAACCATTCCAACATAATCACCATTATCAAAGTCATACCTGCTAATCCTGTCGCCTGAAATATCATGAAAAGAAATATGAATGTAAAAATCCCTGTATGTATCATTGCAAACAGCAGCATTGTTATCCATTCGATCCAATCTGTCTGTATAATCCAGTTGAACGATCAATTCCAGGTGATTGACACAGGCTTTTTTATTCAATGTATATGAAACAATACTGGCAGGTTGAATGTTCTGAGTTTCAATCATTTTGATGCAGGGCGAGGTCTGATCTACAAAATACATTTTTGAATTAATCATTATTTTTGATTTTGAAACATACTGAACCAAACCTTTGCCGCTATAGGATGATACTGGTTCACCAAAAACCGGTCCACCCACATTTGTAAAATCCGGCATGGGTTCAATGGATTCAATCTGTATATTGTCACACAAAGCATTTGTGGCAGCGAATAAAAATATCAAGATGAAATAATGAATTTTTTTCAAGGCATTTCTCCTTTTACAATAAGAGTGTATATTATGTTATGATGAGAAAAATTTTGTTTCATTAAACACAGGGATAAATATCGAAATCAAAAGTGATGTTCGATATAAATTCAATTAATACAAATAATGGCCATTCAAATACCATAAAGATTTAACATGATTCTCTTTATTAAAAGTCACTCCCACAAAATCTCCTTTTTTGATATTATAGTGGGAAGTATTATAACCACTGATATCATGGTAAGTAATAAAAAGGCCCAATTTATAAAAATGGTCATTTATAACCACTGCATCATCATCTATTCGATCAACTTTCCCTGTATTTTTTAGTTGAACGATCAGAACCAGATTATTGATAACTGCCTGTTTATTTAAAGTATACTTAACAATGCATGCCTTTCTTATCTGGCCAGTAGCAGTTTGATTCTCACAGGCTTTATTCATAAAATACATTTTTGAGTTAATCATTATTCTTGACTCGGATACATACTGAACGAGTCCTTGACCGCTATAGGATGTGACTTTTTCGCCAAAGGCGGGCCCGCCTACTTTTTCAAATCCTGGCATGGGGTTAATGGTTTGTATGTGAATATTCTCACAAAAACCATAATGGCTAAAAACAAACAGGAGTAAAATCATTGTGCATCGTTTTATCATAATAACTGGCTCCTTTTTATTACTTGATGTTCAATTTTTTTGTCATAACTTTTGAAACAATGCGACTGCTCGTTCCCAGGTAGAACCTGGGAACGAGAAATACTGTTATTTTGCGAAAAAACATGAACATTGCGTATTATGAATTAATATTTCCAATAGAATCGTCCCTGTTCAGAATCAATTTCAATGTTTGGAATATTGTTATCAACACCCAGGTCGCCAAAAATCATTCTATCCTTGCCTTCGTCTGTATGCATGAATGCTGGTGGTTTGATGACAGTGTCAAAGATTATAACCGATGGAGGCAGTTTGGGATTGTTTGGGTTATCCGGTTCGATTTCAACAATTTGTTTATCAACTGTTATAACAGGATCACTTAGTCGTCCACCATTGCAAGCATCCAATATATACATGCTGGAATGACTTTTGATACCACATTTGCTGGTAGCAGGGATCAGGCTGATAACAAAAACCTTTCCTTCTCGTATCATGGGATTATCAATAATTCGTTCATGTTGTGTTGGCAAATCAAAGTACCATCCCACATGAGAAAAATCATCTTCATCCTCAATTTTTGAGGGATACCATGTGATTTTGTTATCTGATATAACACGATAGCCTTCAGACGAGTAGCCTGTTTCAAGTGTTTGCTCCAACAACTTAATTTTTTGAAAATCTTCAGGAAGATTCTTGACATTCTCCAATTCGCGTGTTTTGGTAAATGCGCCATAGAAAAACGTATTGTCTCGCTCTTCATTTTGCCAGTCCCAGATACCATAAATGCTTTGTTGATCCATGCTTTTTGTATCTCCCTCGGTTAAGTATCGGCCTGTAGCAAATATAACAATATATCCTGATTTACCATGGACACAATGCGCCATAACATCCGGTTTTGTAGATATGGGCTGCGGCGTCCCCTCATTTCCTTCTGCATTTTTTGCTTGAAACAATGGTTTAGGCTCATCAGGTGTTCCATAGGCAATTTTCCACTCGCTTGTTTGGTCTGATGTTAAATCAAATTTCCACAGATTACCAATCATGTCACCGGCATAAACATAGTCCACTTTTTCATCAAAATCAATGTCAACCAATGATGGCGTGGATAAACCATTACAAATGGCATAACTGCCAGATTTGGTGTCAATGGTGGCGACCTTTTCCCCTGTATCTAACTTACGAATATATAGCGCTGCTTTACCTCTTTTGCTGGCATAACCATTTCCAAAAATTGCAACCCATATACCTGCATTGGTTTTTGAAATATATGGTGTGCCATAACTATAACCCATTTCGACATCATCATCAGCATCATCTCCAGTATAGGGAGGAAATTCCCATTTTGGCATATGGATATAATCACTTGCAGTAAGATTCAGACAATAATAGCCACGTCCACCTTTACCCAGTCCACCAACCAGATAAGTATCAGACTCAGTTTTCTTGATTGTAGGCGTTGCATCACAATAAAACAAATGTGTATATTCTGGACGGGTCAGGTAAATCAAATTCTCAAACACCAGATTGGGAACATAGGCCGCAATTTCTTCTCCATCTTCAGCATTGAACACATGTCCCATGCCATCATTTGCACCAATAAAAACATAATTCTTGAAAAATAAGGGATGAGAATGAACAATATCACCCAATTTATGATATCTTGTTCTTTGTGAACCAGCATTTTTTTGTTCTTTTGAATCATCACCTCTGATATACTTGACCACTCGTTTAGCAACATTTTCATCCTCATGTATGCGGGACAGTAAAGCTCCAGATATATCTTTAAAAAGAATGCCATCGGTTCCACCTTTTGAGGTTATAATGATGCGCTCTTCCCAATTCTTTTCATTGAGTTTATCTCGGGCAGACCAGACATGGTTCTCATAATCAAATTCATCAGAACTGCCAAGACCAAAGGCTTTGATATCACCTGACCAATCGCTGGAATTATAACTTCCTTGAAATACTTTAGAATTACTTTCAAATTTTTGCCCATTAACAGCCACTGATGCGGCACTGCCAATAACAGTAATTTGGCGTCCAATGGATTCCATTGCATGGATCAGGTCTTGTGGGTTGCTGGCTGAAAAGTATTGTCCCCTGCCATTAACAGCTGCATGCCATAAATCATCAATTGTGGTTTTTGTGCTGGCTTCAGCTTTTGGCCAATCAGGACAATGATCAGAACAATCTGTTTCTTCATTTTCTACCGGACAACTGGGATAGTCGTCAAATGGATTGAGGGTTCCATTCTGACCAAAAGATACACTGAATGTCACCATATGTTGTTGCATATTCGAATCAGCCGGTCTGAAAGGTACTTTGTTTGCAAGGCTTGGACTCAAATCATTTGCATAATAATACATGGCGACATCAGCAAGTGTATTATTATAGTTATCACTAAAGCAGTCAGTCGCATATTTTGTGCTATTGAGTTCATCCGCATTGCCAACAGAGGGTGAACGACCATTCCACCAGCCATCAGTAAGAACAACAGAAAATACCTGTTGACATTCACCCCCATTAGCTTCAGATGCATATGGCCATCTACCAAGAGGACTGTTTTGATTTTCATGAAAATACTTACCGGCATTTTCCAATCCTTGTCGCAGTGGTGTCCCACCAATTGGATAAGATTTATATAGAATATTTAAAAAATCATCAGTTTGATCATCCAGAGTGCCATTATCATTTTTACATTTTATTGGTAAGACAGATGTTCTGATACCCTTGTTATTATTAATGGTTAAAAGCCCCACTTTGATCCCTTCAAGGGAATAAATCGAACTACCTATTGCAGCCTTTGCAGTATGCATGCGTTTACGATAGAAACAAAACCAGTTGGCAAAATTTTGCAATTCTTCTTCAAAGGTTCTTGATGAAAGTACATCAGTTGGCGGATCATCAGTTAAATAAAGATGAATAACTTTATGATTGGCATTTATCTGAGTTCGATAATATTCAATTGATGATGTCTCTTTATTGATATTTACAAGATACAATTGAGAGGCTTCTTTGGAAAATATATAGTAATGAGATCGCTTAATATGAATTGAATTAATTATGACAAAAGTTTCATTCATACTCACTTCGCTATCAATCATTGGGTTAATTCTTGGAGAGTCTGGTTTGGCATTGGGTACTTGAGACCATGTTGCTGAGGGTGCATCAGGAAGCTCATTCCATCTGGGCCATGGTTTATATGTAACTGATGGTCTATAGTAAATACGATTATATTCATACCATTGGCTTTTATAGAAAGCCTTAAAATCATCTGGAAAGTTTTCAAGCGTACAATTGGAATATTTATAATCAGAAGCATGAAAAACATAATAAAAATTTTTTGTTAAAAACCTTCCATTATATTTAGCTGTCGCTTTAAATGTCCCATTTATTTCCTGTGTCATAATATCCCAATCCATGCTACCTGAATCATCAAGCACAAAAACGATAAGCGGCGGTGCCGGATCAGCCAGGGTTTCCAAAGGGATGTCAGAGATCGTTAAACAATCTTCTCCAGGGCATTTATCTTTATCGTTGCAATCCTGATCTTTGCCATCACATAAGATTTCATGATTTCCAGAAAATCTGTCAGGATCGCTTTCATCACAATCACATGAAATATCTACGTATGTCGAAGGCAGTCCATCGGAAATGCAATATTTTTTTGAATTGTCTAAATTTAGATCTCCACAGCCATCACCATCGAAATCTTTATAAGCAATAGCGATTAATTTTTCGTCAATATCGCCATCACAATCGTCATCCAGACCATTACAACGAGTTTCATTAACAATGCCTGGATTGATTAAAGCGTCTGTATCATCACAATCAGTGTTATCAACTACCCATTTTTTTCCGCTATTTGTTTCTTCGCTGCACTCCTTAAATGTATCCAAAGATCTCTTAGCATTACCATAATCATCACCATCTTCATCTATGTAACACGTGTGTTGACTCTTTTTATATTCAGCTTTGTGGCGCATGCCAAATCGGATAGGCAGTGAAAAAGTTTTATCAATTTTGATGACCCATAAGATTTCAAATTTTAAATGAAATTCATGCCACTCAACCGGTTCAAATTTAAAAGCTGTTATAGTAGAAGTTATCTTTGATGGTTTTTTCCATCCAGTAACCTCTGAAAAGGTAATTTCATATTCTGAGGCAAAATTGACAGGCGATATTGATAGTTTAAACCAACTTAACAGCCAATTAATTGAGCCTATTACCCAATTCACAAATTTTTGAATCTGAAACATGATAAAAGAGTTATCGATCAAATCCCCAACATTTACATCAGCAACCATACCACTACAAATGTTTTCCTTTTTTTCTTTGAGCGGCCTTGATGTAAAAGTCCAGTTCGCGCCATCTGGATTACAAGAAGGCTGGGGATCATTAACACCTGTTCCCACAAAATCAACTCTTACACCTAAACTTTTGACTGTTTTATTTCTTATATTACTAAAAAAATCGCTAATGAAATTTGCCTGTGCATCTTTTGCCTGAATGATAAAGAAAAGCATGATGATATGTATCCAGAAAATAATGGAATATTTTTTATTTCTTAATTGTTTCATAATAAAAACCCTATTTTTAGTGTTTAATTTTTTTCAATCAAAGTGTCTCAAAAAATTTAATCATTGAATTGCAAAAAATAATATTATCTTCATTCATGCGATAAAAAATTTAATTGAGTGCAAGAACAAATTTGAATAATAATTATTAAGGTATTTTTTCTTTAATTAGAAACACAATGTACAGAATTTCAAAGTGGGCTATGCAATAACAGTAATTTCTAAATTCAAAAAATTCTGATTCAAAAAAAATCGAATTAAATGAACATATTCTCAAATAACCTGAGATTATTTTACGAAAAAATGAATTTGAATATATCAGGAACAGTCCTATTATTATGGCTTGAAGCAACCTCAAGACAAAAATATGCAAATATTATGCCATGGGTAATTGGGGTCAGACCAAGCCAACCCATTAATTTGATTCAATTTTCACCCAAAATAAGGGCGATTTTACCCTCAATAACGCTCTTTTCGGTATCAAAAAGAGCGTTATAGGATGCAATCTTCTTACAAATCTGATACCCATCTATGTAATAATCGAAAGAAATGTGCATCTTATAACAAGACACTATAAGTCCTGATAGGAAAGACAGATAATGCCTGGGGTTTCAACCCCTTTCAACCCCTTTCAACCCCAGGCGGTCGTGCTGGAACCGAAATTTTTCAAGACCAGGTGGTCGAACATAGTCCGGAAGGCGATACTTTTATCTACCCGAAAACTTATGATCGCTTACTAAAGCGAATCATTATTCTGTTTATTCTTAAATTTTGAAAATTCTGATTCAGACAAAAAAGATGAACTATTATTAATTCATTCCCCTAAATGTTGGATACGCCAGTGTTTGAATACCTTTTCTAAATGGATAATCCCAAATAAACCCTGTAAGATGACGTATCAGAAATTCCATCAATTGTTCTTAAAGGTCTGGCATATTTAATATATGCACTTCCTTTTCTATCTGGCCAGAAAAAGAATCTGTATCTGAAAGAAATTTCGGCTGAAGCAGGAAAGGTTGTTTCATAATCATGGTCAAAATACTTTAAATATCCGGCTTCAATTTTAAGCCCGCAATTCATTCGTTCATACCACTGTATGCCATTTTTGATCGTTAAAAAAGGATTGAACTTGACTTCAAAGGCGGATCGGTGGAGTTCACATGCATTGATATCATAATGATAGCCACTGAATGAACTTTCTCGGCCAATTTTTTCGTACATAAAGGGTGAGATTTTTTGATGTTCATTTTCACCCATATAGATAAAACCATCCAAAATAAACTGAAAAGAAGCGCTATTGACATAATACATATCTCTAAAATGTAATCTATATCCCAGTTTAAAAATAGTACGATCTTCAAGATCATAAAGCTCATGTGATAAAACGCCATTATCAAAATACTTATTTGCGTACATGGTTGTCGTTGAACGCATTTCAAAAAAGGGATTTCCAACACCCGCAGGATCAAATCGGTGGGAGTACGAATACTTTTTCCATTCAAAAGATGCAACCCAGGCCTTATAAATATCTATTTCAGGAGTTTCAAAATCAACTGTATGTTTAAAACCAGAACTGTCATGGTTTGATTGAATTGTTTGGTTTAGACTTCGAGCAACATTCTCTAACCTGAAAGAAAGAAAATGGTCCTTGGACAATTGATAGGATGCTGCGCCCGCATTTACTTTATTGTTTTGTTTTTCGAATACGTTCATATTAAGATCTTTTTGTTTATACTCCTTTATTGTAGAATTAATAACCATTTCTCCCACAAATCTTATTTGTTTAAAATCATAATTAAATCCAATATTAATATCAGGGTAATTATTTGATTCTATTTCGTACCCAATAGGAATATTGAGCGAGCTATTAAAGAAAAGCTTGATATTGGAAGGTGCATTTTGAGCAAATAATTTGATTCCTGGAGAGACGATATTTTTTGAAATATCTATAAAATTATTTGATGAATCATTTTCTTTTTCGGAGTCAAACAACACATAAAAAAGAGGTGTATGGAAAACCATATTTGAATAAATGTCCTTTTGAAAAGGTTTTTTCGGAGAAGATGTTCTAATTTTTTTTTCTTTAGTTGTCGATTCTGATGGAGTTGACATTCTCAAAGCGCTGACATCAATTTTTTTGTCAGCTACAAAAGGCTGAGAAATCGCATGCAATCGATAATCTCCTTTATGAAAAATAGAACATGTCAGACGATTTGCATTCCGATCAAATTGGGGAAATCGTACACCGCCAGATAGTGTTGTCATCTGATACCAGCGATATTTGTCAGCATTCAAATCACACCAATACAATTGTGGACTGCCATCAATGGTGCTGACAAAAAAATATCGATTATTGCCAGCATAACAAATGTCGAACAGATCGGCACCAAGATTTTCAAAAGGATATTCAATTTGTGTATTTGTGACAATTGCCATTGTTTTTCTTTCATTTTTAGAAAGAGATAATACAGCTGTATCTTTAGATATCATAGATATATTGTATACAGCGTTTATGGCCGGAAAAGATACAAGTTTTTGTGTGGATTGGTCTGGTTTTCTTAATAAGATGTGGGTCGTGCCATTTTTATATGCTGCAAAGATTAAATGTCGATCTCGAACATCAAAGGCAAGACAGCGCTTATTACGTGTGACTTGTTTAATTTTGTTTGAACCATCAATACTGAAAATATCATAGTTAACTGTTCCTGTTTCTCTATTGTATACCTGTTTGTTAAAAAAAATTATCCCATGATCACTTCTTAGAACCTGTCCAGAATCACCAATGATTTTTTGAATTTTTTTTTGGGAGGACATCACAAATAAATCAAAATGATTATAATCATGTCTCCAGTTGGCAATGACATATTTTTCATTTTCAACAGAAGCAATTTCAGAAACAAAAATTGGGTTTTGAGGATTGAATAACTGCCTGGTTTCAATGGATGCTTTTTTGGATGGAAAACGTTTTTTCAAAGACTTCTTCCAATCGTCAAACAATGCCTGAATTGTTTTTTGATAATTTATTTTGAAAACGTAATTTATGCTTGCACTTCTTATTTGATGACAGACTGTTTTCATGGATATGTCTGGATACGTTTTGATCAGATATAAAATAAAATCAAACCCCTGATTATAAACAAGTTCATACTCCCTGCTGCTTCCTTCAAAGCGAGCCATTTCGTTGAGTGATAGCAATAGATCATTGTGAAAAGCATCTCTTAAAAGCATTTCTCGAAAAGGATCTCGGTAGTCGGATTTGCATTGATAGGATCCCAGTTGCGCAATGCCTTCAACAAACCACAAAGGCAAACTGTTGTGACGATATGTAAAAAATACATTATTTTCATTATCTTCAAGGGCAGAGGTGGAAACTAATTGAAGAAATATTGGAAGTTGCATGATCCTCAAAGTGTATATGTGGGATAATTCATGAGATAGAATTTTTTTAAGCCATTGTCTGTCATTTCTAAAAAATGAGTCGGTTTTTCTACAATCAATGTTAACAAGGGGAACATAACGTGACGCATTCCCATTAGAGTAATCCTGATGATCTTTTAATACAATGGATACCGCTATTTTTGAAATATCTGAGCCAAAATAATCTCCAATAATTGAAGCTGTTTCTTCTGCAATTTTTAGTGCCTTTGTAGAAATATCTTTTGTCTTTTCAGAATAAGAAAGCGTAAAATGCTGGCTCTTTATATGTTTCCAATTATTTGAAGGGTAAGCCTCAACGCGCTGAGAGGCCAATACGATAACGCATATGAGTAATAAAGATAAAACATGTTTCATTTTTTTCCTCGAATTAACTGAGTGTATCCTTATGAAAGAAAAGAAAACAAGGAGCAACTCATTATTTTGATTCAAAATCATTTCTTCACGTTTGCAACATTTTATTACATGCTAGCAGGTATTGGAATGTTTTGTAAAGGTATTTATATCATTTTCATAGAAAACCCCTAATATAATTGAAACTCAAATGGTGGATTGATTTCTTTATTGCTTGCTTCACATATACAATGCAATAAGGATTTCAGGATAAAGAATCTTCTGGAATTTAATCCTTTGGTAAAAGAAATATCTATCTGGAAAATGGACAAGTATCAGAAATTACTAATTAAGTGTCCTTCAACACTTGTTCAGCAGATAATTCAAAACCCTTGCTTTATAACTGCGGTGCATAAGTAAGCGGCCATGAGTTTTCGGGTAGAAAAAAGTTCGTCCAACTGAAAATGTTTGACTGCCTGGGGTTGAAACCGGGTTGAAACCCCAGGCGGTCATGCTTGAACCGGAATTTTTTCAACCCCAGGCGGTCGAACATTTTTTAAATATAAGTGGAGCTGGATAATCGAAATGTTGGCAGCAAAAACTGGGATTGGATTAAAAAAGGCATTCCCATTCGTCTTGAAGTAGGCCCGAAGGATAAAGTTCGTAGGTGGCAGAGCCACCTCGGAAAACGTTCCCAGGCAGAGCCTGGGAACAAGTACTGGAGAGAGTTTGCGCTTAACCTGACGGCTATGGGGTTGATCAGGAACAATATCAACAAATGCAGATTGAATATCAGCAACTTGTAGCGCAGCCTTCTCTTTCTTTGGAAGCGCATTAACCGCGTTTTGTAATTGGTGTAATTGGGGTCAGAGTAAAATTAAG